>JACCDO011505998.1_pt1 | contig 29460 bp, 34 predicted proteins | sample 7446101 | NCBI WGS metagenome assembly JACCDO01 (sample SAMN15323440, study PRJNA562643) | freshwater metagenome | isolation source: river surface water | place: USA:Blue River Watershed | collected 2017-08-16
AATAGTTGGTGATGTCAATTTTGATCAAGTAGCTCCTATCGTTTCTGCCATTTCCCCAGTGCCTGGCGGAGTAGGACCGATGACTGTTGTAAGCTTAATCGAAAATTTAATTTCAGCGACTGAAACCCAGTCCAAAGGAAAAACATGAGTTTATTTAGAACATCTCTTTTTCATGAACACGAAGCTTTAAAAGCTAAAATAGTTCCTTTTGCTGGTTGGGAAATGCCTGTTCAGTATACTTCTGTAAAAGATGAAGTACTTGCCGTTAGAAATCATGTTGGTGTTTTTGATGTAAGCCACATGGGAGAATTTTTTATTCTTGGAGAGGATGCAGAGAAATTTGCAGATTACTTAGTTACTAATGATATTTTAAATGCTCCGACAGGAAAGGCAATTTACTCTCCGCTGTGCCGTGAAGATGGCACTATTGTCGATGACTTGATTGTCTACAAGCTAAATCCGGGAAAAGTTTTAATTTGTGTTAATGCCTCTAATATTGAAAAAGACTTCAATTGGATGCAGTCAAAACTGAAGGGTTTTAACTGTCAACTCATCAATAAATCCTCTGAATATTCTCTACTTGCACTACAGGGACCAAAATCTTCAGAAATTTTAAAAGCTGCTTTAAATATTCTACCTAATTTAGAATATTATTCAGTGGCCGAAATGAAGTTTGATAATAGGGAAATCATTCTTGCTCGAACAGGGTACACAGGTGAGGACGGTTTTGAAATTTTTGGAAGCCATGACACTATTAAAAACTTATGGAAATTATTTTTAGAAAACAATGTCACTCCATGTGGCCTTGCTGCTCGAGATGTCTTAAGGCTAGAAGTTTGCTATCCATTATATGGACATGAACTTAGTGATAAAATTAATCCATATGATGCTAATCTTAATTGGACCGTTAAGCCTCAGAAAGAAAAATTCATCGGAAAAGAAGTCTTATCTAACAAAAAAACCAATTACAAAACGATTAAGCTCCTACTCGACAAAGGTATTCCTAGAGAAGGTTATCCAGTTGTTAACTCACAAAATGAGAAAATTGGAGAAATCACCAGTGGCACTCTCTCTGTTGTGCTTAACAAGGGTATCGCAATGGCAAGAATTGAGATTGATAAAGTTCCACAAGATGAAGTATTTTTAGTTGATATAAGACAAAAATTTTACCCAGCCACTCTTGTAAAAAAACCTTTTATAACCGGAGGACATAAATAATGGCCACAAATATACCCCACAATTTAAAGTACACAAAAGAACATGAATGGGCGCTTCTTGAAGGTGACACTATTACTGTTGGAATTACTGACTTTGCTCAATCAGCATTAGGCGATATCGTATTTGTTGAAGTTCCTGAAGTAGGTACAAACCTTTCAAATGGAGCAACTTTTGGTGTAGTTGAATCAATTAAATCAGTCAGTGACCTTTATGCACCAATTAGTGGCGAAGTCATCGCTAAAAATTCAGAAGTTGAATCTTCTCCCGAAAAAATTAATACTGATCCATACGGATCTTGGCTGATTAAAGTCAAGTTAAAAGATAGCTCCGAATTAGAGAAACTTCTTTCTTCGACTCAATATCAAGAGTTTTGCAACACATCTCACTAAAAAAGTACTCCCCTGGAATTATTTTAATGCCGGGGGTGTATTATTATTTTGTTTAGACAAGGTCAGTCTTATTTAATTTTTCTGAAAAATTTAGCCTAAATTAATTTCAAACTTTACGAACAATCCCTATTTGGTAATACTCATCAGTCGAAAATTCTAAGGAACCTTTCATGGAATCTATACAACTTTTGAATACTGCTATTATCAAAAGCAAAGAAAAAAAGATTAATCAATCTTTTGAGGAAAGGCTTGGGCAAATATGTAATTCACCAGTAATTGAAATGCTCAATAAATCCATCACGCAATTTGCTGAATCACAAAAAATCTCAAGAGATCAGGCAGCTTTACAAGTTGTTGAGGCCATTAGAGAACTAGATTCGATTTGGTCTGATTATGTGATGATGGAAGGTATCGATAGCCTTAAAAAACTTTTAAAAAACAATAACTAACTTTTTACTACGAAACCCCACTCAATAGTCGCTTTACCATTTACCAAAAGGTCTTTTGGAGGATTTGGAAATGGACCGGCCTGATTAAATGATTCGATTGCAGCGTCATCTAAGTCTCGAACTCCTGAAGTACTCATAATCTTAACCTGAACAATTTCACCCTTCTCATTTAAGGTAACTTGTAGCGAAGTAATTAGATTGTCACTCGCAGGAAGTCTTCTACCAGATCGATATAAATTATCTGCCTTTTCTCTAATACTTCTTCCCCAAAATTGTTCTAGTTTTTGTCTAATTCGATGAAAAAACCCATAGTGTTTATATTCAACTGTGTTCAATTGAGTAAAATCTCCTAATTGAACCTCTTCTACATAATCGTTATTTGAAGAGACTCCTTTTTTGAGATCAGTTCCATCTCGAGAACCTTTTTTTAAAAATTCCTTATCAACAATTTGATTCATTTCTCTTTCTTGAGATGGATGAAGAGATAGATCTGAAAGTTTCAAATTTTTTTGATTAGTTTTTTTTGATTTTTTAACTATTTGATCTTCGCCTAATTCTCCCCGAGAGGAGCTGTCATTAAACTTGTCAATATTTCGTGCAACTGTTTCTCTGTCAAAAGTTCTATTTTTATCACTTAGAAAAGATTTTTTCTTCGGTTCCGTTTGATTTTCTGTATCTTGAGACTGAACAATTTGTTTTTTTATCTGCTGATCAAATGACAACGATTTATCATGCTGAAGTTTTAAATGGATTTTTTGAGTTGAACTAGTGTTAATTTTTTCAAGAGAGAAATCATATTTGCTCATCATAAATACAAAATGAAATATAAATACAAATACTAAGACTAAATAGTAGCTGTTCTTGATTTTCAAAGCCCCGAGCATAGGACCTCCCTTATTGGTCCTATCGGCATTTTACCAAAATTCTTACTGATTCATCTGATCGTAGTAATCTTGATCATCCAATGTGCCTGATTCCTGAGAGGTTTGATCGGTAAAGATTTTATTAGTTGATCCTGGTTCTGTACCAGAAACAAAAAACTCATTAAATCCGGCTTCACCAGGAGCTACCATTTTCCCTGTTTCCTTATTTATTAATACTGAAACTACACCCTCAGGAATAGGAAATTCTGGAGCACCATATTTGGATATGGCCGAACTCATAAAATCAATCCAAATTGGTAAAGCTGCCTTGCCTCCAGTCTCTCCATAGCCAAGTGTTCTGTTATCATCAAATCCGACCCAAGTTCCCACGACTAGATTTGATGTGTAACCTACAAAAAGCGCATCCACATAATTGTTTGTCGTTCCTGTTTTTCCAGCTAAATTACCTCCTAATCTGGAAGCCGCTGCTGCGGTTCCAAATTGCGTAACACCCTTTAGCACATTAGAAAGAACGAATGAAAGTCTAGGATCATAAACTTGAGTTGCATCAAGATTAATCCTGAATGGATTCGACTCTTCTTCAGAGACCCGATCACTATTTGAATTTTGAGTATTTGATTTCCAACTTATATCAGCCGGTGGAACTGGATAACTTTTCCCATATTTATCCGTAATTGATTTTACAAAATTCATTCTAATGGCCTTACCGTTATTAGGAAAAACTGCATAGGCCTTAGTTAATTCACCTAAACTAATTCCAAAAGAACCAAGAGATAAACTCATATCTCTTGGTAGATCCGCTGTGATATGAAATCTTTCAATAAATTGATTAATTTTGGTAATACCTAAATCTTGAACCAGTCTTACTGTTGGAATATTGCGGCTTATTTCCAAGGCATTTCGAAAAGTCATAGGCCCTCTGAATTCACCATCGTAGTTCCTAGGCTTCCAGTTTAAATTTTCATCTGAACCGCTCAGCGCCTGAGGAGTATCCATGAGAATTGAAGAAGGTGTGTATCCAGACTCTAAGGCTGCAGCATAAATAAATGGCTTAAAAGCAGAGCCTGGTTGTCGAGAGGATTGTATTGCACGATTAAATTGCGATTTATGAAAGTCAACCCCGCCAACTAAGGATATAATATCACCAGAGTTCGGATGAATTGCGATTAATGCTCCCTCTGCATCGGGCTCCTGATCTAAAGAACCAATAATAAATTTTTGTTTTTCAATTAAGTTTTTAAGAGAAGAGTCTTTATATTTTTTAAAAAAATCTTTATGTATCAAATCGACTATTGATGCTTCTTTTTTTTCTACTTTTACCCAAACAACATCCCCATGCTTTAAGATATTTGATGGTGTCTTTACTGGATTGAAATAGATCGGGTCTTCTATGATTTTTCTCTCATGGGCCCATTGAAATCCTGACTCTGGAATTACTACTTTTGTTCCACCAATTGAAACCACGACGAGTCTTTTTAAATCATCAATTTCCCAAACAACGGCTTCATAAGACTGAGACTCTTCCAAGAAATTGACAAGCTTATCTTCAGACGAATTTCCAACAGTAACGAGTCTCTTGAATCTCTCGTTTATTTTTAAAGATGCTTCTTTTTCAAAATTAAAAACATTCATCGTCTTGTCTTCACTCTCTTGAAATTCAAAGAAATTTTGTCCTTCTGTAGTGAAAGTAAAATAACTTGATGAATCTTTCATGAGCTTAGATCTTTGAGAGACTAAAAAACTTAATATCTCTTCTTGATTTTCTAGCTTTTTAATTGGGCCTTTAAAACCTTGTCTTTTATCTAATTCTTTGACTCTGTCCTTAACTGCTCTCTCTGCTTTTTGTTGTAATTTCCAATCAAGAGTTGTGGTGACTTTAAAACCTTTGGTTAAAAACTCATCTTGTCCTACAACCTTAATTACCTCTTGCCTTACCCAATCAGTAAAATGACCCGCTTTATAAGTATGACCTCTGCGGATTCGCATTTTAATACTTTCAGCCACTGCTTTTTCATATTCCTCAGATGTGATTTTTCCTGTTTCATACATTCGTTTAATTACATAATTCTGTCTTCGTTTCGCAAATTGAGGATTAACATAAGGTGAATATCTACCAGGTGCTACTAGAAGACCGGCCACTAGTGCCGCCTCTGCAATAGATGCATCCTTTAATTCCTTATCAAAGTAACCCTTGAACGCTGCCTTAATTCCATAGTAACCACCACCCAAATAAACCTGATTTAGATAAAGATAAAGAATTTCTTCTTTTGAAAATTTTTCTTCAATTTTTCGCGCCAGTAAAAGATCTTTAACTTTTCTCGAAATGGTTCTTTCTTTAGTTAACAGAAATGACTTCGCAACTTGTTGGGTAATTGTAGATCCCCCCTGAACAAGCCTTCCTTCTTTAATATTGGTTAAAAAGGCTCTTGCTATACCTGTATAATCTATACCTTGATGATTGAAAAAATTATCATCCTCAGCAGCTAAGAACGCATCTATGATTCGTTTAGGAATTTTATCATAAGCGACTACTTCTCTAGTTTCTAGGCCGATATCTAAAAGTAATTCGCCGTCCTTAGAGAGAATTTTCGAATTAGTAGGAGGATTATAGTCCTTGAGAGTATTAATCTGAGGCAAATCAGAAGAAATAATAAAGAAGGTTCCTAAAATTGAGAGTACTCCCAGAAAAAATAACACAACTAAAACAGCTAGGGTCTTTATTAATCTCTTCAAGCTAATTCCTCAGAACAAAAAATGAAAATAAATATTATTCTATTTGATAATCTACTTCTTTAAGACTTTCGGTAAGTATTTTAATCTTTTTTTCGGCATGGCCCAACGTTTCTCGGCATTTTTTATATAATTCTACCCCAGCCTCAAATTTTTCAAGACTTTCTTGTAAATTAACTTCACCCGATTCCAAATCCCGAACAATTTTCTCTAATTCTTTTAAGTTTTTTTCAAAGTCATTTGATAAGGTATTCGACATAAAACCCCAATTCTTGAAAATATATTTTTTGATACTCCCATAAGTCCAAAGCCTCGACAAGCAGATGAGATCTACAAAAGGTGAAAAATTGCCCATGCTAGGTTTATGACACTTTGATTGATAAAATTTGCCTAGAACAGACGGAATAAATTAAATCCGTCTAACGGGACGTTATTCATCTATGAAAAACATTTGGGTACCTCTTTCTGGTCAAATTGCTCAACAAAGAAAAGTTGAAACAATTGCCAACAATGTAGCTAATGCAAACACAATCGGTTTTAAAAAAGATCAATTAATATTTAAGGAACATCTAACTGCATTATCGCAAAACCAAGATGATATTCATATTCCGAGAGATGAATTCACTCCTGCTGATTTCTATCACACACAGGGCGCAGAAAATGCTTTTGTTAAAATTGATGGAAGTTTCACCATTCATGAACAGGGCCAGTTAATTCCAACTAATAATCAATTAGATGTGGCAATCAAAGGAAATGGTTTTATAGAAGTTCTAACTCCAAATGGTGTTCGCTTTACACGTAAGGGTAACTTTAGTCTAAACAAAGATAATGAGTTGGTAACAGATCAAGGATTTAGAGTACTTTCTGCTTTGAATGTTAGTGATGAAATTTTAAGAAATCCAGCCTCTGCTTCAGTGCTACCAAAACCTGAAGAGAGAACGTTAAAAATTCCAACGAACAGCAAAATAACAATTTCTGAAAATGGTAACGTAGAAACAGCATCTGGAACTTCTGGTCAAATATCCTTAATAGAATTCAGGGATGTTCACGCCCTTACGAAAGAAGGTAATTCATTATTTATTACTCAAGATGAATCTAACATAAACAGAAGTAGTGTTCGCTCAACTCTTAATCAGGGTTTTCTTGAAGGCTCAAACGTTAACGCTGTAGAGGAAATGGCCGAACTCATTAAAGCACACAGACATTTTGAATCTATTCAAAAAGCAATCAACGCATATGACAGTATCTCAGGTAAGGCAGCTAATGAAATTGGTAAATTTTAAAAGGAGAACTCATGATTAGAGCACTTCACACATCTGCAACAGGAATGGCAGCACAAGAATCTAATGTTAACAACATCTCCAATAATATTGCCAACGTTAACACTACTGGATTTAAAAAATCGAGAACTGAGTTTGATGATCTTCTCTACGAAACGATACAGGAATCTGGAGCTAAATCATCAGCGACAACTGATTATAACGTAGGAGTTCAAGTAGGGTCTGGGGCAAAAGTATCTGCAACAAGGAAAGTTTATTCACAAGGATCTCCACAAATAACAAATAATCCTTACGATCTCATGATTAATGGTGAAGGATTTTTTGGTATTGCCTCACCCACTGGTGAATTAAAATTTACTAGAGATGGAAATTTTAATGTGGATGCGCAGGGAAATGTTGTTACGAGGTCTGGACATAGACTTTTTCCAGGAATTAACGTTCCCCCAGGAATCATTAAAATAAATATTTCTGAAGATGGTATCGTTGAAGCTTTCAACAAAGAATCCATTGAACCTATCAATCTTGGTCAAATTCCAATATTTACATTTGTTAATCCTGCAGGATTGCGTGCAGATGGAGGAAATATGTTAGTGGCGACAAGTGGTAGTGGACAGGCCATACAAAATCAACCAGGACAAAATGGATCAGGTCTCCTTATGCAAGGAGCAATTGAAGCTTCAAATGTGAATGTCATGAATGAAATGACAGACTTAATTAAGGCACAAAGAGCTTACGAGATGAATTCAAAAGTCATGGGTGTTGCAGATCAAATGCTTCAAACTGTTAACAACATAAGGTAAAAATGAAAATTTTTTTTCTACTTTATTTAATATTTATAGAATCATCTTTATCTTGCACCATTTTTTTAAGCAATAAAATAATTTCAACATCAAAAGAAACTCTCCCTATAGGAGTCGAAATAACTAACTGTACTCCAAACTCTAAAACTCTCACGACTAAAATGCTTTCTCAATTTAATGGAAAGATTAAAAACAGCATAATTTTAAATGAGCTTCAAAGTAAAATAAACGAAGAATTTGTGATTAACTCGGGAGTCACAGAGTTCATAAATATTGAAGCAACTCTTAGAAACAATCATAATAAAAACAATCTATCCTTTGAAGTTTCTCAAATTTTTTTACCGCAAAATATCTCACTAAACTCTTACAATGATGTAGAAATTCTATGTCAAGACTGCCAACAGGCACGAACTCATCAAGCTAAATTGAATTTAAAGAAACATAATGGAGAGAATCTTGTTATTCCATTTACAGTAGAAACTAAGCACCTAGTTAGGTCATATAGAGTTCTTAAATACATACCTGCTTTTACAAATAATATTGATCGAACTTACATTGAAGAAATTTACACAACAGAACAAAATCAATCACCAGTTTTCAACGAAATAGAAAACCTCCATTTTTTTACAACCAATAAGGGTATTCCTCCTAATAATCTTCTACTTAAATCAGATCTTTCTCCTAAAATAATCGTCCGATCTGGTGACTCGATTGAACTGATTTTCGAAAACAACATGATCAAAATAAAAACATTTGGAATTAGTAGATCCAGTGGGTATCTGGGTCAAAAAGTTGAAATTTATCAAAAAGAAAAAAACAAATTATTCTCAGCAACAATCATCGACAATAACAAGGCTCTGGTAAATCTATGATTCGCATTTTAATTCTTCTCATTTTAAGTTCTTGCTCTCAATATGTTCAAAACATTCACCGACAGATTGACCGAGAAGAAAGAATATCACAAAAACCTGAAGCAGATCAAAAGTTTGAAGGATTTTCATCGCAATTCAAAAAGAAAAAAAATCCATTTGATCGTAATCAAGATAAAAGACCAATTAAAAATCCAATCACCTACAGTCTTGGTTCAGGCCCTTCAGGCCAATTAAACAACTCAAGTCGAAAGCCAAGACGTCTTAATGCTGATGATTTTAGAGATCAAGAAGAAAACGCAAGTCTTTGGGCAAATCAAGGATCTAGTGCTTCTCTTTTTACTTATCAAAATGAAAAACATGTCGGTGATATGATAATAATCAACGTTTTAGAAAATCTTCGAAATCAAATATCTTCTGAATTAAAAAGAAATACACCCGATCTTAAAAAGTCGAACGAAACTACTGCTGCACCAAAAAGTGAAGCAGCTGCAACGAATACTTCGACAGCACCAACCTCAGCAGATGATATGGACATGAAAGTTTACGATAAAATTTCTGGTACCGTTATGGAGGAAATCAACAAAGACTACATTCTTCTTAGAGGTAGAAAGGAAGTCATCTATAAAAAGGAAAAAAAATCCATCGAAATACAGGCTCTTGTTTCAAGAAAGGACATCATGGAAAATGATTATGTAAACTCGGATAAACTCCTTGAGTCACGAGTCTACGTATTAAAGGATTATCAATAATGAAATGGATTCTATTTTTAATTTTAAGCTCCTACTCATTTGCTAATTCCAATAGACTTAAAGATCTTGTTTCCGTCAAAGGCGTCAGAGAAAATCCTCTCATCGGTTATGGACTAGTTATCGGGTTAAATGGATCTGGTGATGGTGGTGGTGAAATTACAAATACATCCCTGAAGAAAATGTTTCAAACGTTAGGGTTAAATCCCCAAAAAGAAGTTACCTCCAAAAATGTAGCTGCAGTCATTGTAACGGCGAAACTTCCTCCTTTTGGCAGACTTGGCCAAAAACTAGATGTAACGGTTTCTTCAATTGGAGATGCTTCTTCATTGGCCGGAGGAACTCTTCTAGTTACACCTCTTAAGGGTGGAGATGGCCATATCTATGCGGTGGCCAGTGGACCTCTATCTATTGGTGGTCTGGATAAAGGCAAAAAAATGGCGACAACAGCAAGAATTCCAGATGGTGGTGTGGTAGAAAAGGAACTTGAACTTTCCTTTAATGATAAACGAGCAATTCGATTAGCAATAAATCAAGCGGACTTTACAACAGCTGCTAGAATTGAAAAAACAATCAATCAAGAACTGGGTGGCAAGTATGCAACAGCATCGGACTCGGCCACTATTGATGTCATCATTCCAACATTTTATGAAAGAAAAGTTGTTGAGCTTATCGCTCTAATTGAGAATTTTAAAGTTGTTTCAGATTCTGCAGCTAAAATTGTAATCAATGAAAGAACAGGCACCATCGTTGCTGGTGGTGAAATTCTTCTTAAAAAAGCAGCCATTAGCCATAGGGATATGGTTCTCGAAGTCAAAGGTGGCGATGATAGTGGAGCAAAATCATCCATCGTTTCTGTTGAACCAAGTACAACTATTAATGATCTTGTTAAAGCTTTAAACTCGCTCGGAGTTACTCCAGAGGATTTAATATCTATCTTTCAAGCACTTAAACAAAATGGTGCTCTTGTCGCTGAAATTGAACTAATTTAGTTCAAAACTAGGTCAAATTTTCCCAGTCAATATTTTGTCTAGCAAATCATTCGTATTGAATGTTAGAATGATTCTAGAACCCATCAGGATGACGGGTCAAAACTCCAGGACGGTTAGAATTGAAAATTACCCCTCCAATAAGTAATAAACCAACCCAAACAAATAGTCCTCTTCGACCTTATGAGGAAATTGCTGAGGGCATGGAAGCAAATTTCACGCAACATTTACTCCAGGAAATGAAAAAAACTGTACCAAAGGATAACCCTGACTCAGCCCCAATGGATTATTATAATTCTTTGCTGGACGCTGAGAGAGCGCAAATAATGGCAAAATCTGATTCAGGAATAGGAATAAAAAAAGTTATTCTAGATCAAATTGTGCCCCAACACCTAAAATCCTATCAAGAAAGATTACCGTCTTTGACTAAAACTAGTATGGTTAATCAAGGAGACATCAAATGAGTAATATCGATACAAGATCACCTTTTTTTCCAAGATCAAGAAATATCGAAACTGAGCCTCTCAAAGATAAAATTGATGTAGGCCAACTCAAAAAAAATTCTCCTGATAGAACTGCAGAACTTAACGATAAAACATCATTGGATGCTAAGGTTACAATTCCTGATGGAGTGAAAGATTTTTCTCGCATTAAAAAAGTAGCTATGTCTGCTCCTGAGACAGATAACTCAGAAAAGATTGCTCGTCTTAAAGCACAAATCGAGGCAGGAACATATGATATAGACTATGACGCCTTAGCTGATAAAATTCTAATGAGCGAGTACTAAAAGGTTTTCTCATGATTCAAGAAGCTCAAATAAAATTAGAACTTCATTACCTACAATCAATTGATATTTGGGAAAAGTTTTGTCTTTTACATAAGGAATTATTTGAAATTACGGCTAAAGAATATTTAATACTCCTTGAAGGTGATCTCGATAGGCTTGAAATAATTACAAAGCAAAAAGAAAATTTAATTTCACAAGTCAGCCTTCTTGACAAAGATCGCACTGACTTAATTAACGAAATTAATCACACCCTTAGTCATAATGAAAAAATAACCAAGGCAATAGAACTAATTAAATATTTCTCTGATTATGAATCGAAGAAAAATTTAAATGCCCTCAAAAATCTGAATGATCTTCTTGTCAATATTATAGAAAATCTTCAAGAACAAAATAAAAAGAATCAGTTATTTTTAAATAAGGCGATGATTTCTGTAAAAGAACTTCAGGATAGCTTTCGAGGCAAAAAAGTTTTTACAACTTATGGATCTGACGGGTTAACCAAATCGATTCATAAATAAAGGAGTAAGAGTTGTCGGCCGATTTACTTAGTATTGGGAAATCAGGTCTATTTACTGCAAAACAGTCGATGACAACGACTTCGCACAATATTGCCAACGCCAACACAGAAGGATATTCCAAACAAGAAGTAAAAACAAAAAATGGGATTTCACTTCAAGACGGACCTCATGTGGTTGGAACCGGAGTAGATATACAGAGTATTAAAAGATCCCATGATGAACTCGTAAATAAAAAACTAAACAATTCAATTACGACAAATAAGTTCAATGAAGAACGAGCTTTCCAGCTTGGAAGCGTTGAAGAGATTTTCAATGAAATAAACTCTGAGGGGATGAATAAAATACTTAACCGATTTTTTAATTCATTCAGAGAATTATCAGTACAACCAGAAAACGAAACGGTAAGAAATGTTGTTAAAGAAAATGCCAAAATAGTGATCAATGACTTCCATAGGATTCAAGATAACCTTGATGCAGTTACTGCTCAAATTAATAATAAAATTAATCTTACGGTTTCAGAAATTAATGGCCTAACTAAATCAATCGCTAGCCTTAATAAAGAAATCAACATTCAGGAAGTTTCCGGTGGCATGGCAAATGACTTAAGAGACCAAAGAGATAAAGCTATCAAAACACTTGCTGAATTTTTTCCATTACAAAGCTATACGGACACTGAGGGACAATTTGTAGTAAGTATTGATGGCGTAGGCTCTATCGTTTCTGGCGGAATGGTTCAAGAGCTCGGAACCGGTTCCATATTGAAGGATGGAAGTACCTCAGATGATAAAGGAAACGTAGAAATCTTTTTTTCTTCTCGACCAAGTCATCCTTTTTCTGAACAAATCAAAAGTGGAACGCTTGGGGCTGTTCTAAAAACGAGAAATAAAGAAATTAGCTCTTTGGAAAATCAGTTAGATGTACTCGCATATGGTTTAGTTAAAGCAACTAATGCCATTCACAGAAAAGGATTTTCAAATCATGCAGTGCCAATCGACTCTCAAGGAAGAGCGATTGCAAGTATGTCTAACAAAAAAGTCACAGACATCAATTTCTTCAAAGAACCTATATCCGTAAAGAGAGCTGCAGAATATATCGACCTAGATGATTTAATAGAAGAAGATATTAATAATATTGCGACTGCGCTTGAACCAAACAAGCCAGGAGATAACAGAATTGCTCTTGCTATAAGTAAACTTCAACACGAAAAAGTTCTTGGAGATGGAAGTACTACTTTTGAAGAACAATATTTAAAATCAATTGGTGATATTGGTCTACATGCGGGAAAGGCTAAAATTGATCTTGAACAATCCCAAGGAATTCTTGCTCAGGCCAAAGCGATTCAAGAACGAATTAGTGGAGTTTCACTAGATGAAGAAGCTGCAAATATGGTGAGATATCAAAACGCATATGAAGCTTCCGCAAAAGTGATAAAGGCATCTGATGAAATGTTTAAAGCAGTGCTAGGCTTAATGCCTTAAGGTAAAACATGACTAGAATTACAGAAAATAGCTCTCACAATGCAATAAACTATGCGGTTAATAAAACCAAAGGGAAAATAGAAGATTTGCAACTCAAAGGTTCAACGCTTAAAAGAGTTTCAAAAATTTCAGACGATCCAATCGGCAATGTAGAACTTTTAGCAATCAGATCACAAAATATCGACTCTGCTCAATACCTTAGAAATTTAAATTTTGCTCAAACTCATCTTGCCTTTACAGAAAATGTTTTATCTGAAATGACAGACATTCTGACTAAAGCAAAAGAACTTGCCATTGGACAAGCATCTTCAATCTATGGGCCTGAGGTCAGAGAGGGTGTTTCAAAAGAAATTCATCAACTTCGCGAACAAATGCTCAACCTTTCTAATAAAAGACTTGGTAACCGTTATCTTTTTTCTGGTCAAAAAATTCTTACTCGTCCATTTGATAGAGATGGAAAATATTTTGGAGATCAAAATAAAATTAATATAGAAATTAATAAAGATGTCTTCCTTCCAATAAATCTTACAGGAAAAGAAGTTTTTTTTGGTAAAGCGACACCAGAAAGAAATTTTGACCGCTCTCAAACAGATCTTTTAACCGATCCTGTACTTACCAAAAGAGAACCTGCAACCACAACCCAAGTAGAAAATAATCAAGTTGAAGTAAGTATATTTGATGAATTGAGGGCGCTAGAAAGCGCAATGCTTACCGATAACCCACAAATCATTCAAGGCTTACTAGAAAGACTAGATGACAGCATAAATAGAGTTATTTCAGCTAGGACCCAAGTTGGGGCGCTCACGAATAGCCTAAATAACAACGAAAATAATCTTGAAAAATCCAAGCTCTTTAATGAAGCTCACAAAAGTAAAATCGAAGATGCTGATGTAACTGAACTTTTCAGTGAACTCCAAAAAGAACAAAACGTTCTTCAAGCAGCCTACAAAGCGAGCTCAACAGTAATGTCCAATAACTTAATGGATTTTATTAAATAAATATTTTTATAATTTTTAACTTGCTTTTCTGTCACAAAATGTAATAAACCACATGACAATAAAAAACTATGTTAATTAGTCATATTCTTGACACGATAGACAAGGATCAATCATGCTAGTTCTGACACGGAAGCTAGGAGAAAGCATCGCTATAGATGACAATATAAAAATAGTCGTGGTGCAAATAAAAGGTAAGCAAGTAAGACTCGGGATTAAGGCTCCTAAGGAGACAAAAATCCACAGAGAAGAAGTTTACCAAGCTATACAAGATCAAAACACCGAAGCCGTACAGGCCGGCTTAGATGAGATTGCGCGGCTCAGCGAAGAACTCAAGAAGAAATAATTTTCCTCCTTGATCATTTAATCTATTGACTGGTACCATCAAAGTGTTATGGTAAGAATACCTTACCATTTCAATTTGGAGGAAGCTCGTGAAAGTCAAAACGACACGATTTGGTGAACTTGAAGTTAACACTAATGATATTATCAACTTACCTGAAGGAATTTTGGGTTTTGATCAATTGAAAAAATATTTTGTCGTTGACCCAGGCGATAGTACTTTAATTCTATGGCTTCAAAGCGTAGAAGATGAAAAAGTGGCTTTTCCTATTTTGGAACCTAAAATATTTAAACCGGATTATATCGCCAAGTTGTTACCGGCAGATCTAAACGGATTAGAATTAGAATCACTCCAAACAGCCAAGCTTTACTCCATTCTCACAATACCTTCGAATGTAACTGAGATGTCGGCGAACCTCAAAGCACCAATCGTAATCAATTCTCTAAAGAAAGTAGGGAAACAAATTGTACTACAAGATTCAAAACTTTCTGTTAAACATGAGATGTATAAAGAATTAAAAACTTATATAGTTAACTTTTCATCAGATGATATGAAGAGAACCACCTATGAGCCAAGCATTGCTCTAGAGGGCTCTGAATTAAAATCAAATCTCACAACTAAAGTTAATAGGAATCTAGAAGCCTAATTTTGAATTTTAAACGGTTGTTTCAGTAGCTGTTCTCGAAAGCCCCATATACATCCCAGCCTCTTTATGGGCTGGATCCCGAGTTAGTACAGATTGCCACTCAGCCTGAGCCTCAATGATATTTCCGTTACCATAGTACAGTAGTCCGAGAGCAATCCTAGCAGGCATGTATCCAGGGTGTTCTGTTTTGAGCTTTTTAAGCTCTTCAAATGCTTTAGATATAAAACCTTTTTTTGTATAGGCTTTTGCAACCTTAATCCTGACTTCTAAATTATCAGGATCTAAATTCACGGCCTTATTATATTCAAAGAGAGCTTCATCTGCCCGCCCATAAGATAAATACATTTCAGCAAGTTCGTAGTGCTTTATAGAAAACTTTTTATTCAAATGCGGATCAATCAAACCTTGCTGTTGCGAGTTTTTAATTTGGCCGTTTGCTTTTTCAAAAATGACCTTAGCTTCTTCATATTTTCCAATATCATTATAGATGACCGATAATGAAATGGCGGCATCAGTATGATTAGGGTCCAGCTCTAAGACCTTTTGAAATGCCTTTATTGCCTTACCGAGCTCCCCTTTCAAATGAAATATATTGGCCAAAAAAAAGTAAGCTTCTGAATATTTGGGATTGTTTTCTATGACTTCATTTAACAACAAGGACGCTGTTTTAAAGTCATTTCTTTGGAAAGCATCTTTAGCCTTTTTAAAAAGCTCCGTATTTTTTAAATTTTCCAAAGATCCTCCTCAAAGTATAACTAAAGCGACTTTTTACAAATCTTAGCAGTAGAATTTATGTCTTTCAAAAGTTCTTTTTCAAGCTCCGGTGCAAATTTTTCAAAGTAATCTAAACAAAGTTTCCAGTCTTTTAGCTCATAACTTGCTAAAATTGCTCTCGATATTGAATGCTGACGAGTTTTTTTATCCTGATGATTTAAAAGTATATCTAAATACCAGTATCTAGCCGCTGAAAATTCCCTTGTTTTATAATAAAAATCAGCGATATAGAGATCTTTTTCTCTCAGCATTTTTTTAGATTTTTTAACCTTTTCATTTGCCTCTTTTGTGTAGCTACTACCTGGGTACTTTTGAATAACCTCTTCAAAATATTTTATAGATTCCATTGCCGGCTCAAGATCTCTATCTACTGTATCAGGAATTTGCATGTAGTATGATTCTGCAATTTTAAAAATTACATAGGCTATCTTTTCATGCTTGGGATGAAAGTCTCTAAATAACAAGAACGCGGCTGCTGCTTCGATATAATTTTCTTGTGAAAACAGGATTTCTGCCTGCATTAATTCCGCAGGTGTAGCATAAAAGGAATAGGGGTGCTGAGTTTTAATGAGATTTAATTTTTCAGTGGCAAGAATATATCTTTCTGCCTCAACTAATTCCTGAGCTTCTTTAAATAATTTTTCTGCTTCAGTTTTCCCTTCAGGGCCATCAGATGAGCAACCTACCATAAATAGCAAAATAACAAACAGAAATTTCATAAGAACCTTTATGTATTGACTGAGAGATCTTTGTAAAGCTCTCGAAATAAAATTTTAAAAAAGGCAATAAAAGGAATTATCACAATCATTCCCACAATACCACCCACTTGAGAACCAATGATGATGCTAACAATTACAATAATAGGATGCAAATTAACAATTTTTGAGACAAGAAGTGGAAAAACTAAAATCATATCAACTAGATTCGCTATTCCAAAAACCACAGTTACACCTAAAACACTTGAATTAGGATCTTTGCTAATAACAGCAAACAAAAGTGGAAGAGAGTAGCCTATCACGGGACCAAGATAGGGAAGAATATTTGTAATGGCAGCAAATATGGCAAATAAAAATGCATACGGGAAATCAATAATAACTAGACCCAGCCAAACCAGAATCCCCAAAAGAGTGGCTTCTACGAATTTTGCAATGATGTATTCACCAAACTTGGTATTAAATTGAGAAAACAAAACATAACTCTTTTCGAAAATTGCGTTGGGGACTCCTGCTAATAGCCACTTGTTGAAATTCTGACTTTCTCGAAAAAAGAAATATAAAAACATTGGAACCAATAAAAACCATTCAAATAATGATGACAAAAAATCAGGGATTTTAGCCAAGAATAGTGCGCCGTAATTTTCTAAGCTGCTTATTAAATAACTAACGGGATCAATTTTTACCTCATAGCCAAACTTGTCAAAAATATAATCCTTAAGATTTAAGAATTTTTCGTCCAAGATTTTTTTAATTTCTGGTATTTCTTGGTTAAATTTTGTGAAATTGGTATCTACTCCGTACAGAGAAACAATAAGTGGAATTAAAAAGGAACTCAAAATAATAGCAAGAAATATTGAATTAATTATTCGCTGATGTTTTGTGCCGATTGTGAGTCTCAATGTCAGAGGTCTCGCCATGAGATAAACAATATATGAAAAGCCAAATGGAAGAGTTAATCGAGGAAAAGATAATCCGGTAATAACCGCTATCAAAATAAAAAATATAAACAATGCCAGTTTTATCAATTGAGCTCTTTTCATTATTATACTCTTTGCTCTAACTCTCTAACTTTCTTCTTTAAACTTATTAGCTCTCTAGTGAGTTGCCCCATTCTATTCGCCATTATTAGGGCTGTTTCCCTTAAAAATTTAGCCCCAAGTACAGGGTAAAGATCGAGCATTCTCTCAAGATCCGGTTTGAAAATTCCTAGCAACACAGTTGATTCTGCTGCAATGATCGTAGCACTTCTTCTATTAAACTCTTCTAAAAGACCCATTTCTCCAAAGTACTGATACTTTTCGAGTTTAATAACGAAATCTCCCCTATCTTCACTTTGAGGATTATGATTTGCATAAATATTAACCGATCCAGAAAATATAAAATAAAAACCATATCCAGAATCGCCCTGTTTAAAGATCACTTCATTTGGTGAAAATTCTCTCCTATGCAAAAACTTGCAAAATAACCTTACCTGATTATCAGAAAATGAATTTAAGACGGAAATTTTTTTAAAAAAATCATGATAACTTTCTTTAAAAGAAATCGGGCTCGCTTCCCACATATATCTCAAAATTGAAATATCCAATCGATCAGGAATATTTTCCCCGCGAGAATACTTTTCTATTATCTCATTCTCATAACTCATATTAATTCACCCTTAAAATTTGTGACTTTTTTACCCAGCCTTGAAACCTGGATGGATATTGAATTTTTAGCCAGCCATCATAATCTTTACCAATTAATAAAATACCAGATGGGATACTTCTTTCAGTTAAAAAAACAGCTGATGGCCCTGAAGATAATTTTATCTCTTCATTCGAAATATACTTTGACCAATTATTGACCCATAGATTGAGCAACGAGGGAGTCATCACGATCAAGCTTAAAACGAACCAAATTTTTAAAGTCTTAACTTTTTTAATTATAAATAGGCCACATATTAAAAAAATGAGACTTAAACTTAGAAAGCCTTGTCCCTGAAGTGCTAAAAAAGTTTTATAAAAATAATCTTGAGCAGTTACTGCGGACTCTAATCTTTCCAGATCAAGACTTTCATCAATTTTCTCCTTCAACGGATAAAATGATTTCTCGTATGAACTAATGGATTCCGCTTTAAGTAGGTGAAATCTTGCCTTAGGCATATTATCTAATCCAATAAGCACATTCGACATGTTGAAATGATAAAGCAAGGGATCAATTTCATTTTTATGGGCTTCAAGGAAATCGAAAGCCTGACGATATTGCTTTTGTTTATACATTTTTTCAAATGTTTTCAATACGGTGTCTATGGTAGTATCCTCTCAAAGAAGTTTTATAATTATCCCTTGAAAGATGTGCATAAATCAAGGCTATGTAGCTTACTCAATATGTTAAAAAATCAAAATTCTAAAAATCTCCTTGAAAGATTATATTCCCAAATCCTAACATTTGAGACGAACTCCGATTCTACTTATTTAGACCTATCTCTGTCCCAGCCTATTTTGAATCAGCATCATCCAAAATCCGTTGAATTTCTGTTGAAGTGTATCATTTCTCCAAATGAATTAAACAATGTTACTCATGCTAAAAATTCTTCAAAATTTATATTCTTTGATTCTATTAAAAGTGCAAAAGCTCAGTATCCACAATTCAAAATTATCAAAGCTATTCCAGCTTATGTTGGATTGGAATTAAATCATGATTGTATTTATGATCTTGGTTTTTGGGGAACCATTGTTCAAACAAAATCACTTCAACAGGATAATACAGATATATCATTTTTAAGTTATTTCCTTGAACCATTTGCAAGTTATATGACTTCATCCGATCTATGGGGGCAAAACGGAAAATGGCAGCGAATAAATGAAGATCTTTATACTTTTTTATTAAAGAAAAATTTATTTTCTACGAACGAAACATCTAACATACCTTGTTTTTTTAACCTTAAACCAGAAGTTTCAATCATTGAAAAATACGGATTTAAAGGTGAAACCACCGAACAATCCTTTGATCTCTATCTGCCTTGGATGTTTTCACTTAACAATTTAGAAATGCTCAAACAAGCAATTGGCCAGGAGTTTTAATGTTTATTTTACGCTCTGTTCAACTTAATGATCTTAAATCTCTATTTGAACTTAGCCAGATAATGACTTTTATTAATCTCCCCCCGGATGAAGAATTAATATTACAAAAAATTGAAAGTTCAATTAAAAGCTTTAAAAATCCAAGTAAAGATCTTTCAAAAAATTATTACATTTTTGTTCTAGAGAATTTAAGCACTAATCAAATTCTTGGCGTTTCCATGATCCACTCTCAGCATGGCACTGATCACGAACCTCATTTTTATCTTACAGTTGGCCAAGAAAAAAAGTTCTCTCAAACTATAAATACGGGGTTTATTCACGGAACTTTAAAACTTGGTTTAGAAACCAATGGTTATACAGAAATTGGGGGCTTAATTCTTCATCCCAATTTCAGAAAAGGAGCTCAGAAATTTGGGAAACAATTATCTTTCGTGCGCTTTCTTTATATGGCCATGAATCCAGATCGATTCAAACCCATGATTCACTCTGAACTCATGCCTCCACTCGATAAACATGGAAATTCTCCATTATGGGAGGCAATCGGTCGAAGATTTCTAAATATGAATTACACAGAAGCCGATATTCTCAGTAGGAGCAACAAAGAATTTATTTTAAGTCTTTTTCCGTCTGAAAATATTTACCAAACTCTCCTACCTATTGAAGCTCGCGAATCTATAGGAAAAGTAGGCAAAGAGACTGAGCCAGTTAAGAAAATGCTGGAGTCAATTGGCTTTACTTATACATTTGAAGTAGATCCCTTTGATGGAGGCCCACATTACAGAAGCCCATTAAAGGATATTTCATTAATAAAAAATAAAATAACCGGTACTTTAGTAAAATCAAATAATTTAAAAAAACAAGAAGAACAAGAAGTCCTTCTATGCTTAAACCATCCGGAGCATGATTTCTTTGCTATTAAAACCAAGATCTTTATACACGGGGATGGACAAGTTTCTCTCGAAGGTGATTTTCTTCAAAATCTTCCAATCACAATTCCACAAAAAATAATGGCGATACCATTTAATTAAAAACTTAAGCCTGTTTTTTATCAACCAAAACCCCAAAGGTACTGGCAAATTTTAACTTATTTTTTCCCTCGGAAGACTCCTGTTTAACAACATAAAGTTGATTTGATTGTTTATATCCAGAGAAAGCTTCACTTTTTTTAATATTTTCACCCAACTCTCTTGAAGCTTCTCTCTGCCACATCATCAGCTCAGTATTTAACCTAGGATCTACTTCTTCTGGCTTCTTCTTAGTTTGGTTATCTTCTTGAGATGACTTCTTAAAAGGAAGTATATTTGGAGTCTCATTGTTATTACTTGATTCAGATGAAGCTCGTTTTTTTGCTCCACTCTCCGAACTAAACACAACTTGTTCCCCGCTTGCTTTTTTCAAGGGAACCTTCCTTTCCAGCAAAACAGACCCAAGATCATAAATTTTCTCCAGGTCATAAAGGGATAATGCTTCTAGGACAAATGATTTTTTGCTCACAAAAATCCTTTTGTCAGAGTCTTATCGGTCAAATCTTAAAAAAACTTGAGTTATTTAATCAGTTGAATTCCAAAGAAGTTTTATCAAAAAAAAGAATCTAGACAATAAATAGCCAAAAGTTTATAAATGTCGTTACCTTTTTGTTGTTGGGAAGTGGCGCAGTTGGTTAGCGCAGCAGACTGTTAATCTGTTGGTCGAGGGTTCGAGTCCCTCCTTCCCAGCCATCTTTTATGAAAAATCAAAAATTACAAACACTTAAATCTTCTCTTGAAATCACCTACAAGCGTAATTTTGAAAATTCCGCAAAGAATATTCAAAATTCCTCTTTTACAATGTTAAAGAGTTGGCTTCAAAGAAACGCTATTTATTTCAAAGACTTATCGAATATTAACTGGTTTTATGAGAAGCAAGTAAGAGATTTTTATTATCTTGAGGGCCTGACTTTATCACTGAATGATAACGAAGAATTCGGAGAAATTGATAATGCTGTTTTTGAAAAGTGGAACAAATCAGAATTTGCAATGAATTTTCTTTCAAGGCTAAACTCAGGCAAAAGTCTAAAAGCATCCTCACTCGAAACTTTAAAAGATCTAGAAAAACATCTCATCTGTCTCGGAGAGAGACATATTTTAAAAAATCTCAATGACAAAAATAGTTCCTACATTTATCAATCCTCATTGGGAGAAATTCAAAAAAGAAATCACCTCTCTCTATTACAATCTTGTAACCTTGATTTAGACTCAAAAAATCTTCAGCTCTTTTACCATTCAAAATCAGAAAAAAATCAATTTTCAGAAAAGATCTTGAATGCACTAACCATTATAAGCTTATACTCACCGTCTTCTTTTGAGCGATTTTTAGCCTTCACAGACGTTATTATACCTGTTCAAGATGAATCTCTCGTTAGCTACTCACATCAAGAGCTCCCTGGCCACTCAATGATCAATCTTTATGACAGGGACTTTGTAGATCTCATGGATGATCTATTACATGAAAATGGCCATCATCATTTAAACCATTTTCTAAATACAAATTCTCTTATCAAAGAGCCGGAAGAGCACAATTACTATAGCCCATGGAGAGAAACTCTTAGACCCTTTCGAGGTATCTATCACGCCTATTTTACCTTTTATTGGGCCTTAAAGCTGTTCTACGATCTTTCTCAAAATGGTGACTTAAACAATCCTTTTTACCAATTCAAAAAAAGCGAAATATCTAAAATAAAATGGAGAGCAATTGAGGAGTATTATATGCTCAACTATAGCTTCCAAGATTTGAAAAAGGCTAAATCTCAAGGTTTAATTAATTCTCTTGGGTGGACCATCGTTAATGAGATAAATAAAGAAATACAAAAAATGAAGCCTATAATTTCTGAAATAGAACTATCAATTTCTGGTCAGTTTAGGCGGATACAAAATTTAAAAGAAAAATTACATTCGGCGTCCAAACTCTACCAACACTAATTCAATTAAATGTTTAATATTTGTTTTAAGGTCAAAGATTAAAAAATGTGATCTGATTAACACATGAAAGATTTTTACTTTATGTGTCTTAGTTCCTTTATTCTATTAAACATTAATTATCTTATCGCTATTTCAAAATTAAATTTTGGACTTATCGACATTGCATGGGGGCTTGGATTTATTCTTATTTCGCTCACTGGAAGCGTCTTAAATGAATTTTCTTCCATAAAAGAGAATCTTATCTTTATATTTGTACTTATTTGGGGACTAAGACTTTCTATCTATCTTGCCACAAGAAATATTGGCGCTCCTGAAGATTATCGTTACCAAGACATGAGAAGAAGGTGGAGTAAGTCAGCTAACTTTCAAGCATATTTTAAAATTTATCTTCTTCAGTTTTTTTTAATGCAAATAGTGGCGATTCCAATTTTTAATGCTCACTTTGAAAAAAATTTTAATTTATCAGTCATAAACTACTTTGGAATTTTTTTATGGCTCTTTGGTTTTACCTGGGAGACCATCGCTGATTATCAAAAATCTACATTCAAGAAAAATCCTCAAAATAAACACTTGTTATGCCAAGTAGGACTTTGGAACTTATCTAGACACCCAAATTATTTTGGAGAGGCCATTCTTTGGTGGGGTATTGGACTTATTAGTTTTACCCAAGAAAAATTCTGGGTACTAATCGGACCAGCATTTATACATTTTCTTCTGCTTAAAGTCTCTGGGATCCCATTAATTGAAAAAAGACATGAAAAACACCCTGACTTTAAAGATTACAAACAATCTACCCCTGCATTTATTCCACGAATAACTAAATTATTTACTAAGGCATAATATGAAAATAGGCATTATTGGAAGTGGAATCTCTGGCTTAACTTGCGGTTATATTTTATCAAAAAAACACGAAGTACATCTCTTTGAGGCTGACTCAAGACTTGGAGGACACACTCATACTCATAATATCAGTGTCCCATCTGGTAACTACATCATTGATACTGGGTTCATCGTTTGTAACAATAAAAACTATCCAAATTTCTTCAAACTTCTAGATCAAATTGGGATTGAACTTCAACCATCTTTTATGAGTTTCAGCGTGAAAGATGAAAAATCTAAACTTGAATATAACGGCACAACTCTAAATTCCCTTTTCTGCCAGAGAAGAAATCTTTTTAATTTTAAATTTTATCGAATGATTAAAGACATTATTCGTTTTAATAAAGAAGCTACTGATTTTTTTCTTAAAACCAAAGAAGACTTAAATGAAAATGCCACTCTTGAAGAATACTTAAGAAATAACTCTTACTCAGAAGAGTTTATCGAGTATTACATTATGCCTATGGGTGCAGCTATTTGGTCTGCAAGCAGAGAGGAAATGAAACAATTTCCTCTTAAATTTTTTGTGCGTTTTTTTCATCATCACGGAATGCTTACGATTGATAATAGGCCTCAATGGTATGTTCTCAAGGGCGGATCAAGTAGCTATATCCCAAAACTTAGCAATAATTTCAAACACAATATCCATCTCAATTCGGCCGTTACATCCGTTAGAAGAATTAATAATCAAGTTGAAGTTAGGGTTAATGATCAAAGTTATCTTTTTGATGAGGTTATCTTTGCCACTCACGCTGATCAAACAAGAAAAATCCTCCAAGATCAAAACCAAATCGAAAAAGAAATCCTAGATGGTTTTGATTATAGACCAAACGATATTTTACTTCATATTGATACAAGCGTTTTACCAAAAAACAAATTAGGTCATGCGAGCTGGAACTATTTTATTCCTAAAAAAACACTCAATCGTGTTGCTGTCACCTACCATATGAATATTCTTCAAGGAATAAAATCACCAGAAACCTTTTTAGTTTCACTAAATATGGATGAATTTATTGACCCTAAAAAAATTATTAAAAAATTGAGTTATTCACATCCCGTTTATAATTTAAATTCCATGAAGTCACAGCGAAGATGGCAAGAAATAAGTGGCAAAAATAATGTACATTTTTGTGGAGCTTATTGGGGTAATGGGTTCCATGAAGATGGCGTAAAAAGTGCTTTAAACGTAGTTAAATGTTTTGGTGAAGAATTATGAAGAGTTGCCTATATAAAGGGGCTGTCTTTCACAAAAGAAGCTCTCCATTTCTGCATCAGTTTAATTATAATGTTTTGTACTATTTTCTAAACTTGAATGAAGTAGACAAAATATTCAGATTTCCTTTTTTATTTAGTTTTAATTTTCCTGGAATTCTTTCTTTTTGGAGAAAGGATTATTTTGGCAATCCAAAAAACAAGCTCGTGACTGAGCTTAAAAATTATTTAAGACAAAAAACAGGTGATGACTTTGATGGTAGTATTTTTATACTTACAAATATTTCATATCTTGGATTCTGTTTTAATCCTGTAAGTTTCTATTACTTTTATGATCAAAACAAAAATCTTAAGTATCTATTATCAGAGATTACCAATACTCCCTGGGGTGAAAAACACTCAAATCTTTTTAAAATTGAGTCTAACGTTCAGTCTTTTCAATTTAAAAAGGATTTTCATGTTTCTCCGTTCATACCTATGAATGTAGACTATACTTGGAAATTTAACTCACCTGATGAATTAATTGACATTCACATGGAAAATAGAGACCCAGCAAACAATAGTTTATTTTTTGAAGCCAAATTAAATTTAAAGAAAAAAGAATTAACTCTGTTCAATATTATTATTTTCTTTTTCCTCAGGCCATTAATGACCTTTAAAACCGTTTGGGGCATCTATTTTCAGGCCTTGATTTTATTTTTAAGAAAAGCCCCTTTCTACAATCATCCCTCTAAGGAGATCAAAATATGAGTACAAAAATTATCCCAAAAGATAAATCACTGAGTCGCCTCTTTTCACACTCAGAAACGATTGATCGACTTTGCAAAATTGCTTTGATTAAAAAATTAAACAAAATCCAAGATGGTCATCTCATCATAACTGACTCCCAAGGCATACATTCTTTTGGAGATAAGAGCTCCGATTTGAAATGCCACATCACAATTCACAACATGAATTTTTATTCTCGTTCAGTTTTGGGAGGAAGTATTGGTAATGGAGAAAGTTTTGTCGACAAAGATTGGGATGTGGATAATCTATCAAATTTTATTAGAATCTTTGTTAGAAACAGAGAAGTCGTGCAAGGAATTGATGAAGGTTTAGGTAAAATCTTGCAACCATTTCAAAGATTAGTTCATGGATTGAAAGCTAACACTGTCTCTGGAAGCAAGAAAAACATTAGCGCGCACTATGATATCGGCAATGACTTTTTTAAATTATTTCTAGATCAAACAATGATGTATAGTTCAGCGCTTTTTAAAAATAATGAAATGACTCTTTTTGAGGCTTCTGAAAATAAGATCCACACTATATGTCAAAAACTCAAATTGACACAAAAAGACCACCTTGTTGAAATTGGAACTGGTTGGGGAAGCCTTGCCATCTACGCTGCCAAACACTATGGGTGCAAAGTAACAACGACTACTATTTCTCAAGAGCAATATGATTATGCCAAAGAGCAAATTAGAAAGGAAAAACTTGAGGATAAAATTACCCTTCTCTTCGAAGACTACAGAAACTTAACTGGCACATATGACAAATTAGTTTCAATCGAAATGATTGAAGCCGTTGGTCTCGACAATCTAAATACTTACTTTGAAAAATGCTCAAGTCTCGTGAAGCCAAATGGCCTAATGCTCATACAAGCGATTACCATTCGTGATCAATTTTATGAATCGGCAAAACACTCAGTTGATTTTATTCAGCGCCACATCTTTCCAGGAAGTGGTATTCCATCAGTTAGTGGAATTATGGACGCTGTTAGAGAAAAAACTGATCTTAATTTAATTAACCAAGAAGACTACGCAGAAGATTATGCCCGAACACTTTATTTATGGCGAAAAAATCTAGAAGAAAACAAGTCTTCAATCACAAAACTTGGCTATCCGGAATATCTTTACCGTTTATGGATTTATTACTTCTGCTATTGTGAAGGTGGATTTAAAGAAAGGGCGATAGGGTTATCTCAGCTAGTATTATCAAAACCTCAATATAAAGACAGGAGCCTTCTATGATGAATTTTTTTATCAATGCCATGGAAAAAGGACATCTCCCAGATACGGCAATTAGATTTGGAATAAAAAAACTTTGTCATCAACGTCTTAATGAACTCAAATACAAAAGTCTTGATGAAAAGATCTCAAGAGCGGAGGAATATAAGAAATCACTTCTTTCTTCTCCCCTTGCCGTTCACACACTTGAAGCCAATCAACAACACTACGAAGTTCCTGCGGAATTCTTCCATCTCGTACTTGGTAAAAATTTAAAATATAGTAGTTGCTTTTGGGATGACAAAACCCAAAATCTTGACCAGGCCGAAGATAATGCACTCAAAATAACGACTCAAAGAGCAGAAATCAAGGATGGCATGAAAATTCTTGAGCTTGGTTGCGGTTGGGGATCACTTACACTTTTCATGGCAAAATCATTTCCTAACTCTCAAATTGTAGCGATTTCTAATTCCTCTTCACAGAAAACATTTATTGATGCTCAAGCAAAAGAAAGAGGTCTAAAAAATATTTTAGTCCTTACTAGAGATATTTCAAAGTTAGAAAGTCTTTCAGTTGAATTTCCTTCTTTTGATCGAGTTGTCAGTGTTGAAATGTTTGAACATTTTAAAAACTACGATTTACTCCTAAAAAAAATATCTGATGTTCTAACAATTGATGGAAAATTATTTGTCCACATTTTTACTCACAAAGAATTCTCTTATCCATTTGAGGTGGAAGGAGAAGATAATTGGATGGGAAAATATTTTTTCACAGGAGGCCAAATGCCCTCCCATTATTTACTCCATCAATTTCAGAGAAATTTATTTCTAGAAAATGAATGGGCCTGGAGTGGAGAACACTACCAAAAAACATCTGAAGCATGGCTAGTTAACATGGACCAAAATAAAGATAAAATCATGTCATTATTTAACCAAACCTATGGCAAAGACAGTGAGATTTGGTTCCAGCGCTGGAGAATATTTTTTATGGCATGCGCAGAATTATTTGGTTACCAAAAAGGAAGAGAATGGGGCGTTTCACATTATTTATTTGGAAAAAAATAATTCCATTTTTTCTTATTACTTCTTCTTATGCGACTGAAGTTGAAGGAATTAAACTTCCTAAAGAAAAGAGTTGTTTTAATAAATCTCTGCCACTTCAGTCATATGGAATCAGAAAAGCAACAATTTTTGGAATCAAAGTTTATGTTTTGGCCTATTACAGCGAAACAAGCTTTTTGAAAGTTAATGATCCCAATTTAAATCAAAGACCAATATGTCTTGATGTTCATTATTTACGAGATTTTGATAATAAAGACGTTGATCGCGCTTGGGAGTTTCAATTTAAAGAAAGCTCATCTTTTCCTTATGAAGATTTAAATTTGGATGTAGACCAAATAAAAAAATTCTTTGGAGAAATTAAAGGTAAAAGACTCCAATCATTTGCTCTCAATGAAGAACAAACTGATTTTTATGAAAATGATTTATTCAAAGGTTCTATTAAAAACAAGAACTTTCAGAAAAATTTTCTTCACCTATTTTTTGGAGATAAACCTCCGACAGAAGAACTAAGAAATCAACTCTTAAAAATTAAGGACTAAAATCCATGATTAAATTTATTCTTTTGATTAGCATCATTTTTCCAAATTTTTCTTTTGCTGAAATAGAAAATCTAGGTCAAGCAGAGAAAGTCAAATTTGTTTTTCAGAACCTAACCAAAGACAAACTTCATTTAATTGATGAGTTTTATTCCTCTGATGTCGAGTTTGTAGATCCGGTAGGAAAAATCACCACTTCGAAAAGCATTAAAGAGTATTACAAATCTCTTTATCAAAATGTTAAAACAATCCGCTTTGATTTCTCTCAAATTTATGAGCAAGGTAATACCATCATAGCTATTTGGAGTATGTATTTAGAAACTGACAAACTAAACGGAGGAGAAGGTTATTCAATTGATGGTAACTCAGTGATTACTTTTAATCCTCAAGGAAAAGTAAGTTATCACAGAGATTATTTTGACATGGGAGCATTTGTTTATGAGAAAATTCCCGTATTAGGATTTTTTGTAAAAAAAATTAAAGCCAATTTTCAACATTCAGATTCAAAATAAGTTAATAAAGACCTTCAATCTCTGATTGCATTTGATTAGCAGGCATTAGGTCACCCTTGGTGGCCGCTACTTTTATTCCTTCACTCCAAACTTTTCTAGCGTCTTCTTTTCTTCCTATTGCTTTTAATGCTTTTCCAAGAGCTAGATAGGCAACAGAATATTTATGATCAACTGATATTACTTTTTCTAAGTATTCAATTGCTCTATTCCACTCCCCTCGCTCGACCATGATAGAACCAATTCCGTAATTAGCGAGGGTATCTTCCGAATCTATATCAAGAACCTGATAAAACATCTTCTCTCTGCGAAGCCATTCCTCTTCTTGGGCCTGTTTCTTTTGTTGAATTTCTTTTTTTATTTTTGCTTCTTCGCCAAATTGCTTAAATGATTTTATTGTAGCCTGAGACTTATGCTCCTCAGCTTCTTCAATTTTTCCCATTTTCATTAAAAAAAGTGACAAATTTGTGTGTGCAAGAACCGAATTGGGATAAACAACAAGAAGCTCTTTCATGACATCTATTGCTTCTGCAAATCTCTCAAGTCTTCCAAGCATCACACCAAGGCTTTCATAAGCATCCTGATAGCTTGGATCAATTTGGATAGCAAGACGAAGACATTCTTCTGCACTTTCAAAATTAT
>JACCDO011197530.1_pt1 | contig 29405 bp, 28 predicted proteins | sample 7446101 | NCBI WGS metagenome assembly JACCDO01 (sample SAMN15323440, study PRJNA562643) | freshwater metagenome | isolation source: river surface water | place: USA:Blue River Watershed | collected 2017-08-16
AACTTAGTCAACGCCCTTGAAGATACAAAGTGGTGCAGAGGAATGTTCTTTTGGATGCGTGGATCTGTTCCTCCTCTTTGGGAGAACTTTCAGAATATCAAAGGAGGCAGCTACAGTATGTGTATTGGAGAGACAGAATCCATTGATATCTTTCATCGCTATGCAATTGGATGTATGTGTGGATTTGTAACGACAAACGCAGAAGATGTCATTCAAGGCATTACAATTAGCCCCAAGAAGGGATTTCACGTGATTAAGCTATGGAACAAAGATGCAACAAATTATAATAAAGCTTCTGGAATGGCCATTTTGGACAGACGAGTCCAGCCTGGAGAGATCAAATATACACCCCACGTTGAAAAAAAGATGTAAAAAAATGCTGAGGAAAAAAATTGAAGGCTCGTTTTTGCTATTGGAAATATCAACCAACGAACCAAATGGCTTCTCCCGTTTTCAAGACGTATGCTCCCGGTGATTTCAGCTGGATTACTGACTGCCCCACCTACAAGGGCACTGGTTATGGAAAGGCTATGGACAAGGAGATGTTCACAGATGCCTACAACTCTGTCTGCAAGGTCAATGGCGGATGGGCTTATCTTCGTGATCCTGATGCTGTAGGAGAGGGTGGATTCATGTTCTCCTCGTCTATCAGCCATCCAGATGTTCGCGCTGAGATTGACAATGAACTTTTCAAGACGGAGTCCGGCCAGGGTCACAGCGGGGCTTCTTATGGCCTGACGATGCGGACGATGGAATACATTGCAAAGCGGGGCTGGCTGGATCTCATTCACCGCGAGTGGCCGGCCTATCGGACTCCTCCCGCGAGCACGACCGAGTTTGGCAAGTTCGTCACGAATCTCCAGAATGATCCTGTAGCCCGCCAGCAGATTCCTGATATTGATGAACAAGCGCAGGCAATGCGAGACTTTGAGGCAGGGAAGATCTCCTACTACCAGATGCGAACTCTCTGCGGTTAAGATAGAAACCCTCCAGGATGCTCCGTAAATTACTCAAAAATAAGACGACAATACTTCTTTTTGTTTTGGTTGTTGTATGTATGCTTGGAGCCCTTGGACTCACGAATTATGTGCGTCGTGAAGGATTCATTGATGGTGTGAAGGCCTGTGATCGTGATAACGATTGTCCTGACGGCTACAGGTGTAATTCGCAAACGTGTGTTAAGACCCACGAATACACTGTAGAGGGTTTTGATCAGGTATCTTCCTTAAAAATAAACGGAATGGGTTGCAATTCAGGCGATGAGTGCCGTTCTGGAACGTGTCTGGGTGGCAAATGCGTAGAACGCAATGAACTCTGGCAGGAGTAAATTATTGCTTGGGCTTGACAAGTGGACGAACTTGGAGTTTTGAGATTTCTTTGGGTTTGGGCTTGGGCTGAAGCCTTTGTGTATCTTTGAGTTCAAAGATCTCAAACAAGTCTTTCATTGTAGATGTTTGATACCAGTTGGGATCATCTGCAATTCCACGAGTCATATGATTCTCAGTGCAGAATCCCATATAGGTTGAGGACGCAAGATTATGACAATTCCTATATTCACAGAAGCTAGGCATTGTTATACAAGTAAAAGAAGTTTCAACGCAACATCAAGTTTATGCGGCCTGCTTGTTTTTCATAGGTGCAAGCACCAGCTTCACCTCGCCAAGATTTGCGACAGTATACCGCAGGATCAGTGGATAGTCATTTTTGAGATACAACTCAATAGAAGGGCACAACGATGTGCACTTGGTAAAGAGGACAAGGTGCTTGAGCTGGAAAATACCCTGCACGATCTCCGTGTTTCCAGGAGTCTTCTGCACCTTCATTGTGCTGTTGTTCTCACTGATGATGGTCTCCTGCTCAGCAAAGTCGCCCACACACTTAAATGTAAGATCTGTGCCTGAAGATGTAATCTCTACATCCAGCTTCTCGCCAAGTGCATTCATATCGCGACAGATCTTCTGAATGTCCGTAGAGGGCATATGAATGATAGAAGTAAAGTTCAGGGCGGGGATATTGATGTCCTCAACATCCGTGTCAAACAACTTCAAGAAGTAATTCGTCACTCGTGCCTGGTCCGAGTTCTCCATCCGGATCCCCAACTTGTTGGGGTTGGAGGCAGGCAAGTAAAGGGTCAGAGAATCATTATTACCCATCGTCTTGATGAGCTTGAAAAGATAGATCATATTCACACCCAGAACATACTTGGCTGGGCAGTAATAGGTCTCAAAGCGCTCCGAGTGAAGGCGAAGATACACAAGAACTGTGTGAGTCTCGTCTACACTGATGACCTTGATCCCCGTGGAATCAAACTCAAGATTGGCCTCCGTAAGAATCTCCTTGAGAGCCTCAATCAACGTGCGAAAAGCTCCACTCTGAACCGTTTTGATCTCAAACAGATTTCCGTTCTGATTGGGGCGTGCTGTCACAGACGACATACTGCGTTTCTAAAGAGACCCAGTGTATCGTGGTTTAAGCCAAATTTTACGCACAGATTAGCGACGACCGGAGTTACGGCGACGAGCCGTTTTCCGCGTTTGTTTTCTGCTGCGTCGGCTGCGGCGAGTGGCAGCCTTATACTGTGAAAAAAGTTCAAGACCCTGTTTTGCTGCGAGAGGAGCAAGTAAAGGAGCATTGCTGACAACACCGCCCATAATGCTGGGATAGAAGCCACCACGTGCCTTGCGATTGCGGCGACGGCCACCAGACATTTTGCCCAGATTCAAGCCTTGGCGGAGGGTGGGAGGCATTGTTAGATCCGTAAGAGGTTGACCTGTAGGAGCCAAGGGAGGGCCGTGGTAGGCATCTTGAAACGACATAGGGCTCAAGATCTGTCCACCCACCATAGGCTTTGCATTCAAGGCTTCACGAATAGTCGTGAGGGGAACAATGCCTTGAAGGTTGCTGCCCGCTGAGGCGGAGGGCTCAGCATAGGATGCATTCATATACTTGAGGGGTTGGCCAAGGGCTTCACCACCTCTCTGTTTACGGGTTTTTCTGGGAGCCATCTCTACTCTTTTGTCTTTTTATTTTATTGCTTGAAACAACTTCTAATACAACCGTGAAAGAATCGCCGATCCAGTGCTCGCGCTGTATCATACTCATCTAGTTCATCTACTTCAGTATCATCCCAAGGGAATTGGAAGGTCCCATTGGCCACTTGAAATGTCTTGCAATAGGAACCAAAACTTTTGAGTTTCATATGTTCATCCACTGCTGCTTGTGAAATCCGAATAGAAGGATCTGCCATTTCAAAATACGCTACATCACCGACAAGATTACCATTGTCAGCCTTGGTTACAAGTTTATACAGAAGTTCAAGCTCTTTTTCATTGCCTGTATACTGAAGATAGAAGATATAACTCTCACGCTCCTTCTGGTTGTGCTCCACAAAGACACAGTATTCCATTTCTAGGGGCTCATTTGGGCCTTCAACCCACCTCAAATTTTTGCAAAGCTGCGCGGGTGCTCCATATTGTAAATGAACTTATACAATTTTCTTGACAAGAAGTCAAGCTTCTTAATCAAATGGAATTGCGCGCCAATGACCGCTAAGGAAATCATTAACTCGCCCCCATATTCACTTGCAGAATACGGAACATAGCGCGAACGTTTACCCAAGTGGAAATCAAAGAGAGAGGGCATTGTCTTGACTAACAAACGCACGTAGAAAACAAGTATAATTAATAATAAACTCTGGAGGACAACTTCTAAGAATACAACGTGAACAGGAGTTTCTTCATTAAAATAGGGAAAACTGAAATCCAAAACAGTGCCTGCAAAAAATCCAACAACCAGATACGCTATGCCGTATTGAATACTTTCCAGGAGTTCCATAAAACGAACTTTGTCAAATGCAAAAAGACTTTTGATGTGGTGCTGGATGTGATGATCTGATTCCGCCTTCATCTCCTTAAGAAATATTTTATTTTCTGCGCGCGTGCCTAAATTTGAAAAACAGCCTAAGGGTGGGATACGATGTAGAAGTAGTAATATGGCCGATCAGTATAAGAAGCATACGCATCGTGAGCACATTCTTGAGCTCCCTGATACTTACATTGGCAGCACGGAAACTACCCAAGAGAATCGCTGGATTTGGGACGCAGAGGCAAAGAAGATGACCCATCGTGCCCTTCAGTTCAACCCAGGCTTCTACAAGATCTTTGATGAAGTTGTTGTCAATGCTCGTGATGCTCTTGTTCGGTCTCAGACTGAGAAGGGCAAGACACCCATTAAGCATATCGCGATTGATTGCGGTCTCGTAGAGGGTGTCTTTACCATCTCCGTTGAGAATGATGGAGATGGTATTCCCATTGAGCAGCACGCAGAATACAAGGTCTACGCTCCTGAACTTATCTTTGGTCACCTTCTTACAAGTGGAAACTACAACAAAGAAGAGGAGAAGATTGTAGGCGGCAAGAATGGATATGGTGCAAAGCTCGCGAATATCTACAGCTCTGAGTTTACAGTCACGACTCGCAGCCCAGCACACGGGCAAACGTATTCACAGACTTGGCGTCAGAATATGTCTGTCTGTGAGAAGGCAAGCATTCGCAAGGACAAGGCTACAAAGGGCTTTGTGCGTGTAAAGTTCTGTCCTGATCTTCCACGCTTCAAGGGCATTTGCAAGGGCGCTGATATCTGCGAGGATATGAAGGCAGTTCTTCATACGCGTGCCATTGAGATTGCTGCTCTTGCTGGAAAAGATGTCAAGGTTTCTTACAATGGTGTCCACGTTGAAACAAATACCTTTGAGAAGTTTGTTCGTCTCTTTGTGCGTGATTCTGCTGGCCTCGCCTATGAACGCTGTGGCCCTCGCTGGGAAATCGCGGCTGTTCTCACTCGCTTCCTGTTTAGTGAGGATCAAGGCACTCCAGAGGATCGTCACATCAGTTATGTAAACGGCATTAACACTCGTAAGGGTGGTAAGCACGTAGAAACTGTTCAGCGTCACGTTCTTGGTGATGTCTGTGAAGTTGCTGCTAAGAAGCGTAAGATTGATATCAAGCCCTCGCAGATCAAGGATAGCATTACGCTGTTCGTGAATGCGACGGTGGTCAATCCTAGCTTTGATTCCCAGACGAAGGAGACACTCACTACACCTGGCAACAAGTTTGGCTCAACTCCTCAGTATGGCGGCAAGCTCACGGATGGTCTTGTAAAGGCAGGCATTCTGGATGAAGCACAGGCTATTCTGGATGCAAAGAATATGAAAGATGCGAAGAAGACTGATGGTGCGAAGAAGAAGACTCTTCGTGGCCTGCCCAAGCTAGAAGATGCTCTCTGGGCTGGCACTGCAAAGTCTGCGGAATGCACACTTATCCTCACGGAGGGAGATTCAGCCGCAACGAGTGCAATTACTGGCCTCAAGGTCGTGGGTCGTGAGAAGTGGGGTGTCTTTCCTCTCAAGGGTAAGATGCTCAATGTCAAGGATATCAGCCAGGACAAGTTCAATAAGAACGAGGAGCTTACAAGCATCAAGAAGATCTTGGGTCTTGAACAGGGCAAGAAATACAAAGCCATCAAGGAACTTCGCTATGGCCGTGTAATGGTTATGGCAGATCAGGACGCAGATGGCAGCCATATCAAGGGTCTTCTAATGAATCTCTTTCACACCGAATGGCCTGAACTTATGCGCCTAGGATTTCTCTGTTCACTTGCGACTCCCCTGCTCAAGGCGACTCGCCGCAATGAAGTTCTTGCCTTCTACAACCAAGCGGAAGTAGAGAAGTGGAAGCAAACTCTTGGTCCCTCAGGCACGAAGGGATGGAACCTCAAATACTACAAGGGTCTGGGCACATCTACACCTACAGAGGCTCGTGAATGGTTTGAGAATCTTCACGAGATCAAGTATATCTGGGATGACACGACGGATGACTCGTTTAGCCTCGCATTCAATAAGAAGCGAGCAGATGATCGTAAGCGCTGGCTTGCGACCTATGATCCTCATCGTGTGCTGAATATCGGTAAGGGTGGAACCATTGAATTCACCAAGTTCATCAATGACGAACTCATTCACTTCAGCAATGAGGACAATATCCGATCTCTACCGAGTCTTATGGATGGTCTCAAACCCTCTCAGCGCAAAATCCTGTTTGGTTGTTTCAAGCGCAACCTCAAGTCAGAGGTTCGTGTTGCACAACTTGCTGGATATGTCAGTGAACACGCTGCATATCACCACGGTGAGGCATCTCTCACGGCGACTATTGTGGGTATGGCACAGAACTTTGTAGGAAGCAACAATATTAATCTTCTCGCACCCATTGGACAGTTTGGATCTCGTCTAATGGGTGGAAAAGATGCAGCTTCTGCTCGTTATATTCATACGCATCTAGAGTCCATTGTAGAAACAATCTTCCGAAAGGAAGACGAATCCATTCTGGAGAATATTGAAGATGATGGTCTGATTGTAGAGCCTGAAACGTATCTTCCTGTTGTTCCACTCCTTGCGATTAACGGATGTGTGGGTATTGGCACTGGTTTCAGCACAGAGATTCCTCCCCACAGTCCTACTGAGGTTCTGACACTCCTTCGTGAGCGCCTGAATGGATCTCGTGACACTCTCGCAGGACTTGATCTCAAGCCTTGGTGGTGTGGATTCCGTGGAACTATCCAAAAGTCTGGTGACTCTACTTGGATGACTCGTGGTCTCTATACTTTCAACGACGAGAAGCACTCTGTTACCATTGATGAACTTCCTGTAGGCACGTGGACTAAGGACTACAAGGCCTACCTAGATGAACTCGCAACTGCAGATGCAGAGAAGGGTCCTGCTGCTGCTCGGTCTGAAGATGGTAAGTTGGTGCTGAAGGGCTTTGATGATCTCTATAACGATGTAGAGGTCAAGTTCGTGCTATATCTGGAGCCTGACTATTATGAAGATGCCAAGGCAGATCACGAAGAGTTTGAGAAGCGGTTCCGCCTCACAAGCAGTTGGAAGACAAGCAATATGGTCTGCTTTGATACCAATCTCCAGATCTGCCGTTATAACAACATCGGTGATCTCCTAGAGGCCTTCTATGAGGCACGACTGGAATCCTATGAGGCACGTCGCCTACGAGAGATGAGTCGTCTGAAGGCAGAGATGGTGGAAGCAGACGCAAAGGCACGCTTCATCCGAGCTGTTCTTGCAGGCACTCTTGAACTTCGCAAGGCAACCGATGAGCAGATTGTTGCCCTGATGAAGTCACACGGTCTACCTCCGCTGTCTGTGGTAAATGAGCCAGACTCTGTAGATGCGTATGAATACCTCCTACGTATGCGTATGGATCGTGTGAAGGCTAGTGCAGTTGTTGAGCAAGAGAATGCTGTAATGAAGGCAACAGAGCTCTTCAAGAAGCTAGAAAAGACAATTGCAGCTGATCTCTGGAAGGAGGATTTGACAACCTTTGAAGCAGGTTGGCAGAAGCTCCTTGGTGCTCGCCAGAGTGAAAAGAAGACTGTAATGCTCAAGAAGGCCACAGTAAGTAAGGGAAAGAAGTAAATTACATAAAAGAAACAAAAGGCTTTGTGCGAGTTCCAGCACGGCTTAAGTTCATAGGCTGCTGCATAGGCACCGGAAGATGACTTATGTCTTGTAAATAATATACATAGTGATCCACAGCACTTAAGATGTGAGGCACAGACCATTCAACAACACGACCATTGAGTTCAGCGACTTGGCCTTCCGTATCAAAGGGCAGATTCCGAGAGTAGGTATAGTAAATGGCCCTCATAATCATTTTTAATTCATCTACGGACTGATTGTCAATGATGTAGCCCTTGGGCTGGCTGCGTTCAAAGACTTGCTTACGAATGGTGTTTTGAATGCGTGTAAGATTCTGACCTGAAAAGAATGCTTTGCTCACTGCATTCTCTTCCCAGTTGCCCCGAAGCATATCTGTCTGAAATTCATTCTCAGAGGTGCGTTGGTATTGGTAGCCTGGAAAATCGGAAGGGGCGGGGCCACCGGCAGACTTGCGGACAGTTAAATTGACTCGTCCATTTTCACCGTTCATTCCGTAACTGGTTAACGGAAGCTCAAAATCGGGCAATGTTTTGAATGGAGTTTCCATAGAAGGCCTTCTAGTTCCGGTTGTTTTTTTTCCGGCAGCCAAAAATATTTTCTTTGGAATGTGTATAAAACAAAATGACTTCCCTCCAGACTCGTATCAAGCAGGTTGACGTTGAGCAGGGCTACTACATGCCTCTTTCTTCCCTCCAGGGTATCATCTACGCCTTCACTCCTGGCACTGGCGCTGGCGGCTCCTTCGCGCAGGGCTCCTTCTCCACTGCGTCTTGGTGCCAGCTCGGCACCAGCGGTCCTGGCAACCCTTTCCTCTCCTCCATCAACGGTGCTGCTAAGGGTATCCTCAAGGATATGGGCAAGACTGTAGTGTCTGCTGGCCGCACGTTCCGTAAGATCCAGCTCGTCAACTCTGGCGGCACCACTTACGTCTCCACCAACGGTGTTGCTGGCCAGAACGGCGCTGGCACCACCCCTGTCCAGGACTACCTCACGGGCTTCATCGAGCTCGGCTTTGACGGCCAGGGCATCCCTGCACCCGTCGCCGTCTTCGGCCGGTAAATTCTGTAAGAATTTGCTCAGGACGCAAACGGTCGGTAAGAAAGAGAGATCCGGTAGGCGACTCCGATTGTTTTTTCACAAACGTATGGTTCATACTCAATGTGAAAAGCCAAAAACAAAAGTTCCGGTCTCCCAATAGATGGACATCGGCATAGATTACAGTCTTATTGTATACGCCCTCGGCGCAACTGCGATCGGTTTAGGTGGCAGCTATTATATGATGTCTGGAGGTCGTCAGTATTCTGCAATTGGATTTCTCCTTGCTTCCATAGCAATCTTCGTTTATTTTGGCCTCCGCTGGTTTGAGGGAATGAAACTCAAGTCGTTCCTTGTAGGTGGTGTGGACAAGAAAATGCCTTGGCCTCCTCAAATCAACTACTGTCCTGACTTTATGAGCGTCAAGCAAATAGGTGTCGGTAATACAGCTGAATACTACTGTGTGGATACAATGGGTGTTACAGGCTTACCTCTATTTACAAAGACGAGTGATATAGTCAAATCTGGCAATGGTATCAACAATATCCGCCTTGTAAAGGATAGAACTGCTGCAACATATGCTACAACGCTCAATGCGGGAAGCACACTTGGAGTTACTTGGGAGGGCATCTTTGATGGCCGAGCTCCGTCCAACCGAACGCCTCCTTATCCCGCTTAAGAGTTCTCTTCCGTAATCAAGCAAATGGCTCCTCAATATGTTACTGTAAATCTCCATCCAGAGTTGGAGCAAAAACTTCAAGCCTGGATTGAACATCGCACAACACCTGCTGTTCTCTTGTATGGTGCGCCTGGTGTGGGAAAAACAACACTGACGTATCGCTTGTTTCATAAAAATAACCTCAAGGTTGTAGAATTTAATGCAAGCCACACACGTTCAGGAACCAGTTTCCGCAAAACTATCTTGCCTTTGCTGTGTCAAGGTGGAGTGCTTGAACAGATGAACACGGGAAAACGTGGAGGCATAGGAGTCCTCTTAGATGAGATTGACGGATTGAGTTCTGGTGAAAAAGGCGGTCTGTCTGAATTGACATCTTATCTTCGCAACTGGGATCCTAAGGAACCTGGAAATCCATTGATCCTTATTAGCAATTCCCTTGAAAATAGAAGTCTTTTAACAATCTCAAAACTTTGTTTAACATTTGAAGTTGGTCCTGCCCCCCGCACAATTGTTGAAAATTGGCTTCAATGCACCTTGCCTAGCAGTTGGGAAAAAGGCAGTGAACTCTCTGGAGATATTCGTGCTCTTAAACGATATGTAGCTGGCCTTGAAGAAGAAACAGGTATCAAAGAAATTCCTGAGGGAGTTTTACCCATAGCGTGGTGGTGTCTTTGGAATCCCTGGCAGAGCTGGGTTGATCTTGATATTGAAAATAATGAAGGAAACTTAGCTGGACTTGTCTCTGCTGAAAATCTACCTGAACGTTTGTTTGCGACAAACCTTTCCAAGGAAGAGTTGTGGAAAAAATACCTCAAGTATTTTGATTCTCTCGCGGAATCTGATCGTGCAGATTATTGGGCCTTCTTCTATCAATGCTGGAATCTCTTACCCTTTAGTCATAGCCTTAAATTAAAAAATCTAGGTGTTCATCTTACAGAGGAATGTCCTATTGCTGACAATGCGTCTATCCCTGAAGCCACTTCTTTACGCTATACAAGTGTCTTGACTCGGCAATCAGGTATGTTCAATGCCTGGAAACTCTTGTGTGAACTTTCAGATCGGTATACAGTGCCCATTCGCCTGAGCAGTATGGCAAGTGAGCTAGAGCTTCATCTGGATGAAACACTCAAACTGGATCGCAAACGACGCCTGAATAATTTACGGTTAACTGCAGACACCATTAAAGTCCTCACTTGAGTTGCTTCTGCTCTTCAAAATCCTGGAGAGCTGCCATAGCAAGGGGATCAACCGATGCCATATCCATTCGCTCTTTTGTGTCTTGGTGAGACGGTTGAAGGAGTTTTTGAATGGAATTAAATTGCTCTACAGCCTGCTCGTGTGTGTCAAACCGAATTGTAATAGGTTCAAACCGAAGGGTGCCCCTGTGGTAAGGATAAAACTCAATCTTCTTGTTTAAAAGATAGAATCGGTTGATATCTTGAAGATTTACGAGGATTGCACGGGGCTTCTTACTAATGAAAGTAGGACGGAGTGGAATTCTAATTAGCATAGTTTCTAGGCTCATTAGAATTATATATGGTGTTTCAAGTTTACCGAGGGGCTTCATCAGGGTGAACGAGTTTGACAAAATGAAGGGGCTGTGTGCGCCCCATTCTATACGCCCGTCCCAAGATCTGCTTCTCCTCTTCAATGGACATTGCGTGCCATAAGACAACGTAAGTCGCCGATGTAATATTCAATCCTGCTCCTGCGTGGTTGCTATTCAACAGCAGGACACGGAGTTGTCCTTCATCAAACTTTGTAATTAAATTATTAATGACATCTTTGTTACCCTTAACAGTCTATACTTGAATCTGATCTGACTCAAGGCGATCCTGCATCTGACGGAATGGATTTTCATACCGACTAAAGACTAAAAATTTATCATTGGGCTTAGACCGTATAAGATTGACTAATGCTTCAATCTTCTTGGGTGGACCCGCAACCGCCTTAACTTCCTTCTTGGACTGTTTTGTTTCAGACACAGAGGACAATTTATTGGGAAGGATTTGGGCGCGGCACATTGGGCATCCTTGAATCCTTGACAAACTCATTAAAATACACGCAGCACAAAAGATTCGTGAGCAACACGGAGTCAAGACAGGCTCTTGAGGCTCATCATAACAGATCGCACAAATCTCCTTCTTGTAATTTTCAATACGCTGGCGTATATTGTCAATCTGTTGTTTTAGACTTGTAATTTTGCCCTGTAGGTGTTCTAGGGCTTGCTCTTTGGCTTGGGGTGTCGCATAGTCCATATTGGATTTAAATTCATATGTTTTCTCCAAACGCTCCAACTCTTTCATCCGATTCGCAGTAACTGCCTGGATTAAATTCATAGGCGAATCTGTTGGAACCCCAAGCGCAGTTAATGCTGCGTCCACATCACCCGCATTTAAGAGAGTTTGAATATTTTGAGGAATATCACGACCTACAATGTGTTGTGCTATCGTGGGCTCACATTGGATAATCTGTGTAAACAAGGGAGGCAGTGAAATAGATTGTTCAATAAAGCTATCTGTGCAGCGCAATACTAGGTGAGTTCGTAAACTGTGTTGAACTCTAAAAAAATCTTTAAAATACATTGAAGATCGCACATAATACCGATTGAAATATCCTCGCCCTCCTACAAGGGCATTTAAGAGTTGACTCTGAAACAGCGGGTCCAGCCTAGGAAATTGTGCTTGAGCAGTAATTCTCTCTACACTTCCCTGAGAGATCCATACACGCTCATTTTCAAATAACAGATTCGGCCAGCTTGCGCTTACAAACCACACAAAACTTGCAAAGGGAAACGGATTTGTTCCTGGTATGTGAATGGAATCTGCTTCATCAAAATACACTCTAGAGAACCATACACGTTCTAACATATGTGCTAAAAAATTTGGATACAATGTGTTACTCACCAATGTCACATCCGCATCCATCATTTTACGGACTGCCGCCTGATCTTCCACATAGCGCTTTGTTTTTACAAAATAGGCTTTGAGCGTTGTTTGGGTTTCAATGTAATCCTGCCATTGACGAAAGAGTGTATGCGGAACAACAAGTAACGCACGGCAATTTGAGAGATCTCGTGCTTGATGAACCTTAATACTATACAAATTGCTAGTGCTATTTACATTGAGTCTATTATACATTGTATTGGGCTCTTCGTGTTTCATCTTTGCTATATGTCCAAGGACCATCAATGACTTTCCAACTCCCACTGCATCGCCCAAGACAGCAAATCGGCTATACAACTTCTCGCCTGATATATCATATCCTCCTTGTAGGTCTGTTTCCATTTTAGACATTTTATGGATAATGGCCTTCTGATGTGGGCGCAGCCCTACTTTGATCTCAGGCGGTTGTTCACAATGAATGGATTCTTCATTACACGCACGTAAATATGGCGTATTATACATTCGTGTAAATACATCTCCATTATACATCCTAACTCCTTCTAATTCTGATTTCAAATACAGATCTTACTTTAGGCATTGCTAAAAAAAGCACGTAATTCAGGATCTTTAATAAAGTCTTTAATCTTCATACCTGTCTTCTTAATGAGGGGGTTAGGATCATCACGAAGTTTTTTCTTATCAAATGTATTTTCACTATGACTCATTACAAGCATAACTTTAAAGGGATCCAGTTGAATCATTCTATTTTTGTAATCCTCTAGGAATGATCGCTCTTCCGCGTGTGTAACAAACTCATCATACCGATGCGATTTCGCATAGCTGGATTTCCACGCCATTGTGCCATTTGTTGCGTGATTGGGATTGTAAGGTCCAAGTTTGTAAATGGTCTTGTTGTCACTGTAGAACATATAGATTTCAGATGAACCAGCAAGCTGAAGACTCGGATCCGATGCTTTGAATCGTGTAACCACGTGTGCAACTCGCTCAGGAGGATAATAATCATCGTCATCCAATGCAATTATGATGTCACCTGTAGAAAGATCATTGAGCCGATTTCGCTTGGCTCCAATTGTCATCTTTTCATCCTGAGCATAATACCGAATGTTAGGGATGGTTTTTGCTGCTTCATCAAAAAGATCTTTGACTTTGTCTTGTCCATCATCCAAAATAATCCATTCCATCCGATCCTTCTTGTAAGTCTGTTCCTTATAACACTTAATTAAGTGTGGAATAAATCTACGACGATTGTATGTGGGTGTAATGACAGATACAAACGGCGTATTGGGATCTTTTTTACGAATAGGAAGGGTCTCTTCAACCATCTATTCTGTATTTGTCACGGTGGTTTAACCTCTTACCAAGTGCATTCCCTTCACAGCATTGGCTTTTTCCATAAATCGTTCCGTTGCATCACGAACCACAGCATTTTCCTTGAACCACACAAGACTTTCAAAGAAGGAGGAATGGTCCTCTTTGAGGGGGTCATAGGAATACAAGGGGAGCAAGTAGGAAGCATAGTAGGGTGGATGTCCCATAAAGGTCCGTCCTATGTAAAAGAGAATCACAGGAATGCTAAAGATAAAACCGAAGACAAAATACAAAATCCGATAAGGAACAGGGCGAGCAATGGCTTCATTGGCAAGTAAGGAGGCACCAGTCAGACCCAGTGCAAAAAAGATTGCCACTACAATCGCAATTCCAAGGCCCCTGCTAATCTTTTTGGTGATGCGAGGAATGCTAAACCGGCTTTTTTCAAGATCTTCTTTGGCTTTCTTTTCAGCCAAGGCTTGGGCTTTTAATCGTTCCAACTCTTTGGGGTCATTGTTAGCCTTTTCCAAAAGTTTCTGTTGCTCAAGAATTTCTGGATCATTAAAAATTTCTTGAATCTTTTCACTTTGCTCATTTATTCTAGTCTGATACGTCTCCATAGACTCATTCTGATGACTTTCAAACCACCTTTTATTTTCATTAACAATTGATGTCAGCTTTTTGGCAGATTCTTCTGGAATGCGATTCTCATTTTGAAGACGTGGTATGACAAATTCAAAAAATTTAATCCAACTGGAGAACTGAAGGCGATTTTTATCTTCATCATAAATAGTTGTTAATTTATCAAGGAACTCAAATGTCTTATCTTGGAGTTCAACATCAGTTGCATCTGGTGTATTTTTTAGCCAATCCAATGTTTCTTTGATGAGTGCTGTTGCTTGTGTGCTGCCTTGCCGTGTAAGCTGTCCATTTGCCAACATGTCTCGGTTTTTCTTGGTTGTTTCAGACAGGGTTTGACGAAGCTTTGTGCGAATCTCGCGAGCTTTTGTTCGTTCCGCAGCCAGTTGCTTCTCCAATTCAGGATCATACGTAGCCTTGTTGACTGCTTTTGTGAATGCCCTTGAAAGACTCATCTAATCATCACCGGGAAAAGCATTCCTTTTACAACGCATACTTGAGGCCGCCCATACCTGAAGCAATTTCCACAAAGTTTATGGATTCCACATAGATGCCCAAATCATACACATAGGTTGTATTGGGAGGTAATTGATAGGGTGCTACCTCTACTTGGAAAACCCGAATACGACTCGTGTTCAATGACCCCTTGGGTTGTGTGCTCAATGAGCCCAATGTAAACGTATAAATGGGAATCTGTTGTTGGGGATTTCCATCAGTGTATTTGTAAGGCGTGATTTTGGTAAAGTAATCCAGGGGTTTTTCTTCTTGGATTTCATTGCCATCACATAAGACTCGCATCGCCTGTATAATCTGGCGTTGGGCAAAGGGAAGTAAAACACCTGATGAAAAGGCAGACTGTAAAATAGGCAACACGCCTGCTGGAGCCAAGTAGGGTGCTTCAGGATAGTTCCACCAATTTGTAAAGTTCGCAAAGGCGTTGCGGAATTGTATGGAGTCACTACGCCGTGCGACAAACAGGAGTCGTTCTACAGGATTGTGTGTTTGGAGATCTAGAATTTGCCGATTGTAGAGAGTAGGGAATGGATAAGGAGTCATCTGATGCACCAAATAAGACAAGGGTGTTGTCGCAAAGATAGTTCGTTCTTCTTCATTTAAATACACATAGGTTGTTTGAATTCGGGGCAAGATATTCCAGGTATTCAGTGCGGGAACAACTGAACCTACATCCGTTAAGAAGGAACGTATTTCACCTGAGACGTCATAGATTGTGCTATAATCAGGCAGGTTGGACTGAATATTAATATAAGATGCCGTTGTTTGAATACCTGGGCGAACACGGAATCCTGATGCATCTAGAATGGTATACAGTGTGTTGATGGGATTCAATGTGATTTGAATTTCACAATCGTGATACTGAAGACCAACAAGGGGCAGGGCATTTCCAGGATCTGTGAACCAAAATGGCAAGGGGACGTGAATGGTTTGACCAAAAATAGAAGGACGATTGACTTGAGCTCCTAAGGGGAGATTGGGATTGCGAATGACTGTCGGATACCCTGTTTGATTTTGACCGCCAGCATACAATCCCTCAGCAGGTGATACCAATTCAGGAACCTCACCAACAAGCGTCTTCCATTTCTGAAACTGTGCATTGGGATAGTCCACAAGGGCCCTGGCGAGCAAGTAGGAACCATCAAACTCTTGAATCTTCTGCCCTCCAATAAAGAAAGCAGCATTCTGAATAATCGCACATCCAATGTAATTGACCCACTGGAATTCATATTGATATGTGCGAGTTACAGGTGACACATACTTGCTAAAAATATCAGGAATCTGAAATGAAAAATACAGATCACTCACCAAATCACCAATACGTTCAATCTTCGCACGGACACGTATGGGCTGATCATAAAACAGCTGATCGGGGCCCTCAAGTTGTGTCGCAACATTTTCAAAAGAGAAATGCGAGTATCGCTTGAAGACCTTGTAAAAGAAGGTCATTTGGGGATTTCCGCTCAAAATAACATTTTGAGACCCGTAGGCTACTAATGCGAGTAAACCGCCTCCTGTCATCTCTTTCCTACTGTTCTCTTAGTTCATTAGGAAAGTGATCTTTTTACTCAAAGATAGATTTACTGTCCAGCGGTATACCAAGTGTCCGTCAAGGAGTTCTGTAAGTAATAGGTTTCATCTGGAGCACTTTGTATGACAGCGGAAGGTCCCTGGTTTGCATTTCCATTGAGCTCCGCGAACGACAGCGCATACCGATAGTAATACAAGCGGCTGATACGACCATTCATTGAGCCACCAACCTTGTAAGTCTCTGCATCACCAACGAGGGGCTTGAAGCGAAGGCTATTGGGGTTCGTATAGTTGGTTCCTCCAAAGACAATGAGGTCTTGGTAGTTCTGATAAGGATATGTGTCTTCCATAGGAATGCGTCCCTTGAGATTAGCATTTACATAGACTTCAAGGTTGTTTTTGCGGAAGACAATTCCAACGTGGAACCATTTCTGAACAGGCACATTGGGCACATCCACGTAACTATACCAGTTTTTGTAAGAGTTCATAAAGATGCGCATAGTATTCGCATCACCCTTCAGGAAGACGCCAGGACCCAGCAGAGGGAATGGAGCAGAATATCCCTTGTAGAATACCTGCTTGAGTCTATCACTTCCGTCAAATGAGCTGGGTTCAATAAATAAGAAGAAACTATAAGTAAACTCTACACCTGTCAATTCATTCTCAGAGGGTAAGATCATTTTAACTTTGGGGTCAGAAGGGCTCTGACGGAAGACAATGGTCCTGTTGCTTGTGACTGTATCAGGAACTAAAACAGTCTTTGCGTTTGCATACCGATTGATGGTCTTGATGAAGGACTCAATACTGAACAAAACAATGAAAAGAATGAGGCCCGCAAGTAAGGCAATGAGAATTTGGGCGGGAATTCCTGTTCCAAAGAGGGAACTACCAGATGTATTCACACTTGCGTTCGTAGTCGACATCTAAATCTAAATCTTAAAAGGATTTAGTTTTAGCCGAGTGGGGGGGGAAGACTCCTTAAAACCCTACAACAGGGGCCACCTTCTCACCAGCAGCGAAGAAAGCTTTGATCGCAGCCCATAAATCACCTGAAGCACCGGAAGGACCAGCCATATAGATACGATACGCCGCATCCGGGGAAAGGGCATAATTATACAAACTGAGACCTGAGAAACTACCCTTCCAATCCGTCTTGAAGGGCGTTGTTCCAAAGGAAGGCTTGAGGACCGTCATCAGTAACGGTGAGTTCGCAGGCACATTGAACTGTCCTTTGAGCACGCACGAGCGTGATAACTTACCATCCATATAGACGTCGCAAATATTGTTGTTGAGGACAATCACACAGTTGACCCAGCGACCAAACTCAATGTTCTCAATGCTGCACGCTTCAGATGTTGTTGTGGTATCTGACATTGCCATAAAGGTATCCATCGCAAAATTACCGTTTGTAGCAGTTGTGCCGACCTTAATGAAGAGGGCATTTGTATTGCCGGGGCCAAGGGCAACCGCAAGTGTTGTATAAGATGTTGTAATCTGATTTTGTGTGACATCAGACGACAGGTGAAGTATGTGCTTCTTGGACATATTGTCCGTAGCAACATTTGTCACATAGAACCAGAAGCTCAAGCTCATTTCACCACCCGTATAGATGACATTTTCAAGCTTAACACTGCCAGCTTGAGCAGCGCTGGGATAGATTATGGCTGTTGATAAGGGGGATGCGATGGGTCCAGGAAGAATGTCAGCTTTCTTCTGAAGGGATCCCACATTGAACATATAGTCATAAAGATAATACAGTAACACCGCAGCTACGATTAAAATGACCAATCCACCGACAAGGCGAATCGTATTGCCAGAACCACCTGTATTTGTGCCAGCGTTCATTCTGCTTCTAGTCTACAGTATTTTTACATATAATTCGTTCGCCAATCAACAAGTGGATTAGCAGGTCTTACCTGTGGGCCTCGGAAACATTCACCGGAAGGACAGAACATAGGCAAGTTTAACGCGGGAAACATAGGCTCATAGGGCTCACCTTTGGGATCTGCTAACCGCAGATAGTCTGCTCTTACATCGCTAGCAGACTGGGATTGATCTTTGGCCATTAAATACTTGGCCTGTCCCCGCACACTTGCATCAGCAAATGTGCCAGCGGTAGCAAGTAAGTTCGGAGCATACAACGTTCTATGGGATGCTACAAGCGTGTCGTTATAATAGACATCAAATGTATTTCCCCTACGAACGAGTGTCAACATAATCCACTTCTGAAGGGGGAAAGGAGGCAGTGCAAAGGTTTCCAAATACGTTGTATTGGCAGTTCCTGTATTTCGGGTGGTCTGAATGCACAGTTGTGTTTTCGGAAGTCCAGGACGTGATGCATCGGGTGCTTGGAGCACTTCAATCATAAGAGAATCACCCAACTTAAGCAAGGGTATAAATCCCTGATGCGTGCAGTCACCATTTGTATTTACACACACATCAAAGGTATTTGTTTTGGAATTAAAATTGGGTGGCATATCTTGCGCATAGGAGAAGCTCGTATGTGTTCGCGGTATGGACTTGACATAATAAAAGACGCGAAGCGTAGAATTCAGGTTATTTAAAAATGTTGTAACAAACGGAGAGTCCACCTTTGCATCTCCTGTGCCAAGGATCCACGGTCCGTAATTTTGTTCCTCTTTTATACCCAGAGTTGGAACAAAAAACACTAAAACGCCTAGGGTGATTAATGCGATGACTGCTGCGAGAATCCAGATTATCATCCTCTCTCTTCTGATTAAGGACGACTCTTTACTTCAACGCAGGAGTTCCCATTGTAAGAACTTCACCGGAAGTGATAACACGAGGAGTTGTAAATAGATTTTTCACAACAATATTGTTGGCAAAGGCACTTGGAGGAGATAACAAATACTCTGTATCACCTGCTACAACAGTCCTGCCATTTATGACTTTACTAGCAGCATATTTGCCATTGAGATACAATTCAAGGATGGAGTCACTGACTGTCAAGGCGACTCGCAAAGGAACACCCTGAGGCGCATCCGCACTTATAAAATCACTAAATGTTTGGACAGGCGTTTGGACTGTCTTGGTCAGGAAATAGACAATAATTTTTGAGGAAAGAGTATTAAAGACGATCACCAAACTCGGGTCCGATGAAACGGATGTTAAGGGCAACGTAAAGGCTCCAATTGTCTTGGGAGTATTGGAAGTAGATTTGTAAAGCAGAATGAAATCATTTTTTGTGCTAGGACTTGGAACATTTTTGAATATCTTGGTGTCAAAGATAAGCGTGTAATCTGCTCTCGGCAATGTTGCGGTTGCAACCGTATCCGTATAGGTCAGATTCTCATCAAACCAACTACGATCAAAGGATGCTGCGCTGCTTATATTAATGAGTGCAGCTGGATTATCACCAAAATTAAAGAGTGGATACACTGTATAATGAACAATGACAAGTATGAGCATAATGATAAAGACAGCAATGAGCGCCCAAATAATGTATGGGGTAATTGTTGCTACAAATCCAGCACTGCTGGATGTATCAACAAACGACACAGTTGGAAGCTGTGCTTGTGCTACAGCAGTTGTTTGCCGTAGGGCATTCTGAATGCGTGCTGCGTAGTCCATTCTTCTACCTACTCAGTCTTATTATGTTTGCGTGTTTTCCCATACTTCTTCAGATCACCCTTCTTAGGATCAAAATGAATGCGATTGTAGTATTTGCGAGTTTCACTCTCATCACAATCCCTGAGTTTCTCACGTAAATAGCACACGAATGATATGCGTGTAAAGTTTTTATTGGAACCCTTCGTGCCGACTTCAGCATTGTCCTTGTAAATATCAGGGAGTTCCTTGTTTGCCTTTGCCTGTGCTGCTGTCTCAGTCATTTCTGTATTACAGTGCCATTGGTGAACATCCATTGCTAAGAAATCTCCTGTGCGAAGATCAATGCCGACACCATATTGCGGAAACAGTGTATAGCCACCTGTATATTCACCTCGCTCAATGACGCAAAGATTTCCAAACCCCTCTTTGAAATCCCCTGCATCTACGTGAAGCGCAGTTCGGAAGTTACGATTCAAAGTCACGGATGAGAAGGCTGTTTTGGTAATTTTGTAATAGGGTTTCTTGGATGCCGCAGTAAGTTGAACCTTGTGCGCATCGGGAACAAGTTTTTTGAAGACTCCATCAATGGCTTCAATGAAGGGAATGCCGTGAGTGTATTGACGGAAAAAACGCTGTGTATAACTTGTGAGGCGGCAGGGCAGTTTCATAAATGGCGTCTTTTCAAAGTAGCCTAACACACTGCTCATAACATTGTTATTCACACGCATTTTACTGGGTTTACCATCCTGCATATACCGCGCAGACCATCCATTAATTTCTACTGGCTTGCGTTTGGACCAGTAATTGGACTTTGTATCAATGGGTCCAGCAGCGGCTCCACGATTTCGGCTAGGCGCAGCCGTTTGGTAAAACGCCTCCCATCCTGTCCGTATTTCATCTTCCGTGAAGACATTTTTGCGGAACTTTGCGAGGAGTTTCTTTTGCCCATTCTCCATCCGATAAATATCAGCGTCCTCTTTGATAATTTCATCAATCTCCTTTTCGTCAAAATACGTGCCTTCACGCGCTTTAATTTCATCATTTGTGAGCTTCGGTTTTACGATTATTTCCCTGACCTTGAATTTGACCTCTTTTGTAGGTCCGGAAGGTATACGCAGACCTTCGTATATCTGTGGAGGGAATTTGAGTTCCATTACTGCTGATACGTAAGATAAAGTATGGTTGCTATCAAAGCAGATCCACCTACACCAATACCAATGCCCTTTGCGACTGACCTGTAATCCACCTCTTCAAAATCCTTGTGGGTGATCACAGGAGATTTTCCACGTGCACCCAGTCGTTTGTAAAAAGCAATAGAGTCTTGCTCGGAAAACTCAGGTTTTCCTAACATCTTGTTGACTTCATTGTGAACCACGACTGTCCACTTGAATAGATCTGTTCGTGAATCCAAATGAGGCGTGATGGGCATTTTCTGAAGGTATTCAGCGTAGTGTTCCCTACAGATGGGACACGGTATCAGGACTTGTAAGGATTCAAAAAATTCTTTTGCTGCCTTTTTATGAGTATAGGTGGGTTCGGCTGGATATCCAAGGGCGACAATATGCATAGTATGCCAAAAAAAGGGTCCCCAAGTTGCTGGCGGGAGATGCATCTACTTCAGTCTAATGTATAAGTTTGTCTTACAAAACGCTCTACCTTAAGGATTCGGCTGACATCCAGGTAAAGGGGCATTCAATGCGGCCAAACCGAAACGGAGCATTTCAAAACAAAACATGTTCAAATTGTGGTGGCTACAATCACTCATTTCGTCAATGCCTGGCTCCTGTAACAAGCCACGGTGTCATTGTATTTCGGATTTGTGATACTTGGAATCCTGCTCGTGTCTTGGCGGAAAATGAATCCGCAATTACTGGATTGGAAGGCGCAGGAACACTTCAATTCTTGCTCATTCAGCGAAGAGATAGCCTTGGATTTGTGGAACTCATGAGGGGCAAGTATCAGCTGGATGATTATGAATACATTTATACACAACTCAAGGGAATGACAAATGCTGAACGTGAGCGATTTTTGACACTCCCCTTTGCTGAATTGTGGAATACACTATGGGGAGTTGATCACTCCAATGTTCAATACAGGTCTGAAAAAGAGGTCAGTCGGCAGAAATTGGAAGCCTTGCGTGAAAATGGACTTTTGGATCCTCAAGGTCGTCGTTGGACACTTCGTGAAATTTTTGAGAAAATAGGACCCGGTTGGGAGACACCCGAGTGGGGTTTCCCGAAAGGTCGTCGTGATCCAAATGAATCAGAACGAGCGTGTGCACTCCGTGAGATGTGGGAAGAGACTGGGCTTTCCAAAGATAAGGTAACTGTTATTGAGAATTGTGAGCCCATCTCTGAAACGTTTTTCGGTAGCAACCACATTCATTATTGCCACAAATACATCATTGCCTATGTAAATGAGTCTGTGGAAGTAAAGTATGATGCTACAAATGAACATATGAAACGTGAGATTGGAACACTGGGCTGGTTTACACTTGAGGACGCACTTCAGAAAATACGACCTGAAAATGTGGAGAAAAAGGAGATTCTCCTTCGTGTTCGTAGCTTCTTGCGCAATTACTGTCCGCTCGCACTGGGTTCAGTGTAAGGAAATGTTTTTACACCTGGAAAATAGATGGAGAAGAAATCCAATCCAACAAAATCCTCCAAACCCACGAAAGTGGAGTCTAGCAATAGCAGTTCCTCTTCAGGCAGTAGCTCTTCTTCAGGCAGTAGCTCTTCTTCAAGCAGTGGCTCTTCAAGCAACTCATCGTCATCTACGACAGCTGAGAATTTTAGCAAATTCAATGTAAGTCCGAATAATTCGGATGAAGCTGGTAATGAGGTTACACCCCTTGCCTCTGTAGCAAAGCCTGGTGCCCAAAAAGAAGATGAAAATGAAGTTCCAGCAACAACTCCAGGTGAAAGAGCAGAACGTGAGCGATTGGCTGGTCTTGCTGCTGCTGCAGAGGCCGCTAGGCAGTTAAAAAAAGCTGCGGCAGCAGAAAAACCCAAAAAAGGACTTAAGTTTGCCGAAGCTGTTGAGTATGGTCCAACTCCCCCACCTCGTTCAGTTGAACCATCCCTTCCTCCTCCCTCCGCCCCTAAAGAATTTGAATTTAACCTAAATTCATCTGATGAAGAGGAATCGGCAAAACCTTCTGAATCAGAATCCTCATCGTCAACAGGAACCTCTACGAATAATTCTTCAAGTGAGAAGTCTACAGAATCTAGCAATACTTCATCAACTGAGAACTCTACAGAATCTAGCAATACTTCATCTACTGAGAACTCTACAGAAGAGTCCACAGAAGACTCCACAGAAACATCAACTGAGGAAAAGCCAAGTAAAAAACCCACTGCACCCACCAAAAAAGGCAAAAAAACCAAGCCTGAAACTCCGTTGAAAATGTGTGACATAAAAGATACGGTTGAACTTGCTGAACCAGACTTCCCATTAAGGGATCTGTCCAAGTTTGAACGAAAGTTTCTTGGCAGTGAAAACCCTACTGAGCCCAAACTCCTTGAACTTTGGCTCAAAGAGCCTGCTCGTGATGCTCCTTTGGAAGAGAAACAGAGAATTTTCAAACAACGCAATGTTCTTATTCAAAAAATGCTCAAAATGAAGGTTTTCCCCGATGAAGATCAAGATGAAGTAGAAAAGAAGGGATGGTTATATCCTGACATTAAAGATCCCCATTTCCTTTCCAAACTTTTGGACAAACGAGAATTTGCGGATTCCCTTCAAAGTTCCATTAAGGATCGTGTGAAACGAGGGGACAATCCCTGTTCTCAAACAGATGACTTTGAGTTGACACCAGTCCAACGCTTTGTGTCTAATTTCTTAGCTCCTACCACACCCTATCAATCAGCCCTCCTCTATCACGGTGTAGGTGTTGGTAAAACCTGCGCAGCTGTAACAATTGCCGAAAGTTTTTTGGAAAAGTATCCCAGTGAACAAGTCTATGTCATTGCGCCCACAGCTATTCAAGCGGGCTTCAAGAACGAGATTTTTGATATCAGTAGCATTCGTATGGGAAAAGGTATTTTGGAAGACAATATGCTCGCGGAACCCAACCAACTTCGTGGTTGCACAGGAGACTTGTATTTGAAGCTTACAGGCACTCTGTTTGAACAGGACAAGGCCATCATTCAGAGGCGTGTAAATGAACTCATTAAACAACGCTATCAGTTTTATGGTTACTTGCAACTAGCGAATCAGATTGAGGCCATAGAAAAGGAAGTCAAGGGAATCAATGTAGAAGGTCGTCGTGATATTGTAGACAATCGGATTCGCGAACGTTTTAATGGACGTGTCCTCATTATTGACGAGGCTCACAATTTGCGAAATGCAGGTGAAGAAACGGGTGAAAACCTTGATTCCCCTGGTGGTAAAGAGGAAGACACTAGCGCAAAGGAGGGCAAAAAACTCATCCCTTATTTGAAACGCATCTTGACGGTATGTGAGGGCATACGCCTTGTTCTATTAACAGGCACACCTATGTATAATAGTTATAAGGAGATTATTTTCTTGATGAATCTGATGCTTCTCAATGACAAACGCACTGAAGATTGTATTTCAGAAGCAGAGATTTTTGATAAGAATGGTGCCTTTAAAGAAAATGGCGCTAAAAAGCTTGGAAAACTCGCATCGCGGTATATCAGTTTTATGCGCGGTGAGGACCCTTTGCGATATCCAGTCCGCCTTCACCCTGAGCCCATTGACGATGACATTGAATTGTTTAAGGACTGGCCTTCACGGGACCCTCAGGGAAAGCCCATTGATGATGACGAACTTACACTCATTCGTAATTTTAATCTTCCCCTCATTAAATGTTCGTTCTCTGAAGTTGTTCAACAGAAGCTCTATGACTATTCCAAAGAGTTTACAAAAAATTACGGTGTTCAGTTTGCCACAGTAGATGCACTCATTCAAGCTGGAAATTGGATTTTTCCAAAAGTCAAGGAGGATGATGAACTCAGCGATCGTGTGCTCAAGAAAGGCTTCTGTAATGTCTTTGAGTCCACAAAACCCTATTGTAAAAAAGCTGCTGGGGCTGAAAAGGCTGAAAAGGGTGCTGAGTTACGATTCCGATCACGTGTGCCTCCTGAAAATTGGCTGGTTGAGGATAAGTTGCACAAAACGTCGCCTAAAATGAAAGTGCTCTTACAGCGCCTTCGGAACTGCAGGGGATGTGCGTTTGTCTATTCACGGTTTGTAAATGCGGGTTCTTTGCCAATTGCGATCGCGCTAGAAGCCAATGGCTACAAGCCCTATGGTCGTGATACAACCTTTTTGGCAAACGAAGGTGTTGTTCCCAGTTCCAAACTTCAATGTGCTCTTTGTAAAAAACGGAAAGGTGAACACACAGAAGAAGATGACCACGCATTTGTCCAAGCACGATATGCTTTAATGACAGGTAGTCAAGAATTATCACCAAATAATGCCAAGGTCATCAAAGCTCAAAAATTAGCATCCAAGCCCAAAACAGACAAAGAGCCTGCGTTTGTCGGCAACGAAGATGGAGCCCTCATTAAAGTCATTATTGGAACGAAAGTTGCAGCAGAAGGTATTGATTTCAAGTATATGCGTGAAATGTTTTTATTTGATGGATGGTATCACTTGAGCAAGCTAGAGCAGGTTATTGGTCGTGGTGTGCGCACATGCAGTCACGCTTTGTTACCAAAGATGAAACGAAATACGACTATTTATTTGCTCGTAAATGTCTTTGATAAGGACCGTGAATCCATGGATTTGTGGTCCTATCGCAAAGCCATCAACAAGGCAGCGCAAGTGGGTAAGGTTACACGTGTGCTCAAAGAGTATGCTATGGATTGTAACTTGAATCACGATGCCATTTTGATTTCAGGACTAGATCCCATTAAAATGGAAGACTCACAGGGTAAAGAACGAAAGAAAGTCAACATCAATGATGTTCCCTATACAATTCTTTGCGACTGGGAAAAATGTGATACATTTAAATGTAGACCCACCATTGATGTTGATCCTGATGAAGCCAATGAAGACACATATACTGAGTTCGCAGCAAAATGGCAAGAGCACCGTTTGCTCAATGCAGTTCGGAAACTCTTTGAAGGAAGTAGCTCAGGAGATCAGCAGGCTTTTATTGGAATAGATGATTTTAATGAGGCTTTCGCAGGTATTTCACGCAAGTCAAGAAACCTTCTCCTTCAAACTATTCTTCGGAGCAAGTCCTTCCGTATTCGCTTGTTTGACAAAGAGGGCACTATAATCTATAAAAATGGATATTTCCTCTTTCAACCCTTGGCACTTGCGGATGATGGAATTCCACTGGCAATGCGTATGGCAACCTATCCCCTCAAACGCGATACCTATATTCCCCTAAAAATTACAGGAATCGGACCCGCCGCACCAGCCGCTGCAACTACAGCAGCAAAAGAGGGCACAGCACCTGTTGTTAAACCTGCAAGGGATGCTGTTATTGATCTGTGGAAAGAGGTTGTCAAATACACGGATACCATCCGCTCACGCACAGCACTCAAACGTGGTGTTTCACCTGACATAGAAAGTGTGCTTGAAGAGTTCCATAACCACATCGCAAACAATGTCAATAGAAGCAAATACAAGTTTGAAGTTATGGCGTGGTTCTATACACAACTCCGTGAGACTGAGGAATACCGAACTATACTCGCAGACATCATAGAAGAGTCAATATGGGATGAGTTCCTTACACCAGCGCAACAGATGCTGTTATTGGAGAGCTGGAAAGGATCTAAGACAGCAATGACACGAAATCAGCACGTGTATGTTGAAAATTTCCTCAAGAAAGATTCCTTAGAAGGATTCCGTTATGTGGATATAGCCACAGGAAGACTTGAGTTTAATTGTGGATCTCGTGAATGCAATCCTTCAGAGATTGAACGACTCTCTACAAATCCTCCGAATACACTTGCGGATCTACCACGGCTGACACGCAAAAATACAGGATCTCGTTATGGTTTTATAATGCCCAGTGCAAAAGCCGAGGGCTACATTTTCAAAACAGCAGAACCACCTCCAGAGGGATCTAAGACCCTTGAAAAAGGCCAAGAATGTGCAAATAATAGTAAGACGACCCAGCACAAAGAGAAAATTCAGGCGCTGGGTGAAATCCTTGAGGAGGCCATAGACACGAATTTTAATCTTACAATGGATGGTATCACAATTGAGAATGCAGTTCGTATCTGTTATTTAATGTCTCTTGTGCTTCGCTGGATGGATAAAAAGAACATTAATGGAAAACGATGGATGTATCGTAATGTAGCTACGCATCTTATTGGATATGGCACGGTAGAGAAAAAGGCCAAACCCAAGAAAAAGTAATGGCAGCCCTTGAAACTTGAGGAACTGCTGCCTAAATTGATTCTTCCAGGAATACTCTAGAAGGCTACAATGGAAGTCCAAAGTTCTTTTGAAACAAAGGTTACACTTTCTCCGGAAGATTTGACTCTTCTAGCAAATCACAAGAGCCGAGATGATCGGGCGAAACGTCGTGATGGGTATGGAAGTATTGACCAACTCATTGAAAAGAAGATCAAGGAAGCCTATGAAGGCAAGTGCTCACGAAGTGGGTATGTGCTTCCAAACTCAGTAAAGCTGCTTTCACGAAGTGTAGGAATGATTGAAAAGGGAAGATTCACTGGTGATATTCTCTTCTATGCTGAAGCAACGTGCCAAGTCTATCAACCACCTGAGGGTGTTATCTTAGCAGGTCGTGTAACCCACAAGAATCGTATGGGTATCTACGTGGATTATAATGATCACGCTATCCGTATTATGGTCCCGCGTGATCTTCATATTGGCAATGAAGAGTTTGACAAGGTTGAAGTAGGCGATTTTGTGAAGGTTGAAATTAAGAAGTCTCGCTATCAGGTCAATGATGTGTCCATTCTCTCTGTAGGCGTTTTCAAGGGACGAGCCTCCAAGCAGCAATACATTGGCTTTGAAAAACAAGAGGAAGAGGAACCCGTTGCTGCAGTTGGATTTGCAAAACGCGACCGACTTGAAACCCCCGAACTTGAGAGGGAGCGTGATGTTGTAGATGTTGGTGATCAACCTCTTGAAGCGCCTGTTGAAGAGGTTCCCAAACCTCCCAAGGGTTCTACAGATCTGTATTTCTACAGCACTCTTCCTACATTTAAGGAATTTGATCCCCTCTTTGCTGTTGGCATCCAATATGCCCCTTCAAAGGGCAAACTTGTCAAGTATACATCCGCAGAGCATTATATGCAGGAGAAGAAGTTTAATAACAGGCAATCACAGATCATTGCTCTTATTCGTTCTCAACCCACTGGACTTGATGCTCGTCGGATCGGCCTCGCAAAACAAATTAAGATCCCGAATGCTGGAATCATTGAAATTGGACCTAAGCACCTTCGTCTTGATTGGGACTTGGTCAAAGACAAGTATATGGAAGGCATTCAAACGGCAAAGTTTACTCAACATCCCGAACTCCGAAAGATGCTTGTTGAAACAGGCACACGCAAACTTGTCTATGCGGATCCCTATGATGGCTACTGGGGGATTGGCAAAGATGGACTTGGCCAGAATAAGTTGGGTCAAATTCTTATGAAGATTCGTAAGGACTTCTTGAGCAAGGCTCCAGGCGCAAAAACAGCTGCAAAGTCTAAGAAAGTTGAAATAGAATTTACTCCTTCATCGGATTCATCTTCAGAGTCGTCCGATTCATCTTCAGACTCATCAGACGAATCTTCTGCAACTCCTGCTCCTCCCGCGAAGACTGCCGCTCCTCCAGCAAAGGCTACCGCTGCTCCCGCAAAGGCTACTGCTGCTGCCGCAAAGACGGCTGCTCCCGCAAAGACTGCTGCTTCAGCAAAGGCTACTGCCGCAAAGGCACCGACAAAACCAGTTGTCGCTGTGCCTCCTCCCAAGGCTCCTGTCAAATCTAAGAAGGCTGCTCCTGCTCCTGCCTCTTTCAGTTTGACTGATAGCAATGATGCGGATTCCAATGAAGAAGACTCAAGTTAATCCAAGTAGATGAGTCAAACTTGTAGTCATTTGAGCTCAGATGAATATGAAAGACGCAAGCGGATCTGGGAGACAATAAAAACACTCAACAAATCGGAACAAGAAGAACTCTTTCGGATCCTCAAACGAGCCAACGCTGAGTTCACTGAAAATACCAACGGCATTTTTTTTGATATCGGCAAGCTTGAACAAGCCGTCTTTGAACAGATTGTAAAGTTCTTAGAGTTCTGTGCACAGAACCGAGTCAACTTTGAGCAGCGTGACAAAGAAATTGAAACACTCCGTCTAGCGGGTGTTTAAACTCAAGTCGCAATGGATTAGAAGTAGCAATGGAATTACTGCTTCCAATCATTGAAAAGAACCCCCACAAAAGCCTGTGCCTGGACATCATTCGGATGCCTGGTGAATCTGATTCAAGCCTTGCTGATGAAAGCACAGAGACCCAGTATGGAGTCAACTGGGCACGCCTCCAGCCTCCGGGTCCGCTAAGCCTCTTTTTGTGGTCTACAAATGCTATTTATCGTGCTGGAACGGAAACACTCCGCAGGAATATGCTCAACGAGAAAATTATTGATCTTCAAGCTCGTGTGCAGAATGGTGAAATCTCAAGTTCACGAAAGTTTACGAAAGCGAAGCTGAGTGATGCACTTGGAGTGACCATTGAAAATGCCTCCGAAGAGAATTTTGAGTGCCTTGAAAAGGCCATTAGCAC
>JACCDO012097240.1_pt1 | contig 29386 bp, 46 predicted proteins | sample 7446101 | NCBI WGS metagenome assembly JACCDO01 (sample SAMN15323440, study PRJNA562643) | freshwater metagenome | isolation source: river surface water | place: USA:Blue River Watershed | collected 2017-08-16
AAGATGAAGCAGGGAGGCCTAGGAATTTATAAGACATGGGTCCATTATGACCTATATTTTGACGGGAAAACACCAAGACGCTGGAGAAAATGAAAGCAATACTAGAATTTGATTTGCCAGAGGACAACACAGACTTTCAATCCGCTATAAACGGACAGAATTACAAAAGTGCAATCTGGGACTTTGACCAATTACTAAGGTCAGAAATGAAATATAAAGAACTTTCTGAGGAGACTTACCAAGCTTACAAGTGGTGTAGAGCGGAATTAAGAAAGATATTAGCAGAGGACAACTTATTTATCGAACAATGAGAGAGCTACTGGATGACGAGCGCAAAAGAATTGCAATTATAGCCTTTTTAATTGGCGTTGTTTTGACTTTTGTCATTTATCCAAAGCCAGAGCAAGAGACGGTTTATAAAACTAAAACCGTGACAAAAACGGACACTTTGTTTGTTACTTCTACAGATACAATTTTCATTCCTAAAACAAGGATAAAAACGCAAGTTTTAAGGGATACAATACTTATTGATTTTAAGCCTAAAATAAGCTCGTTTACGACCTCTTTTCCTTTTGAATATGGAAGTACCAAGGTTAGCGGAGAAGTCCTCGGAGAAGTGCTTAAAATGACCGCTACGAACGATTATAAATTACCAGTGGTAACTAATACGATAACCGAGACAAAAACGGAGACAATTGTTGTAAAACCTAAAGGAATTTACTTAGGAGCTGGCATTAATTCATTACTCCAGCCAAGCGCTAAAGTTGCCTACTTGGACAATAAATATTTATTTACCTATCAATTCCAGCCTTTGGAGAAAGTCCATCAAATCGGAGTAGCTAAAAAGTTGTTTTAAAGGTTAATAAAAATCCCCTATTTGTAAGCTTAAAGGTTATTTTTCGGTAAAATTCCGAATTGAAATTAAATAAAAAACATTAATTTCTATAATTGTGGCAGATTCGCCATAATTGCGACAATTATTGCGTCAATTGAGCCTTATTTAGGCTTTACAATATCCTTTAGCTGGCCCCAAATGGCTTCGCTTAAATCTCCCCAATAATAATCACATTTGCCATCCTTAATAGGAGGGACAGAGAAATAGGTTTGCCAATCGCTTGGCTTTGCAGTAAAACGGTAGCAGCTTTCTTTGTAGGGACAATTTGTCCCCATGCATTTTGCTATATCAGGGCTCATATTATATGCATTTAAGCGTTTTATTGCACTTTTGTCTAAATTATATGCCATTGCGTATAGCATCAACTTTGCTCCATTTATGCGATCCATCTAACTCGTCATATTTTGACTCTTGGTCTGCATAAATTTTTAATAAAACGAGGTAACCAATTAAGTCGTTTATTACGTCCTCATCGTCTCGCTCTAAGCTTCCGTTCTTAATCCGCTTTAACTTGTCGTCAATTCTTACCAGTAGTCCTTCTTTTGCGGACAACTGACTAAAAACGCCTAGAGGCTCAAGAGCTGAGTTCCCGTACTTTTTATTTTTAGCAATTAGCAAGTCTCGTATTTCATCGAGTACAACCGTAACTTGTACGGCAAAAAAATTCTTATCCATGTATTTTCATAAATTCAAACCACCATTTAATAAGGCAAATTATCACCATACAAAATCCAAGCATCGCTGGAATCTTTTTCAGATTTCGCTTGGTTGTAAAACGTCTTAAAGTCCAAGTATTTTTCTCCTTTAACATATTGGCTGGATTTAAACTTTGATTTTCCTTTTTTAACAAGCAATCCATCGCCAAACAAAATATAAAATTCGTTCTCTGCCACGGCCTGGTTGAACTCCAAGTATTGCTGCCACCAATCGGATGGCTTACGGTTCTCATCCAGCACCTTATTTGCCTCTAGGTATCCGAATGGGTTTAGAATTTTTGCCTCTTCCATGATGCAAGTTAAAAGCATAAAAAACGACAAGGAAAAAAAATCTTTCATTTTGTTGAAAAAAAACTTACTTATTTTTTGGAATCAAAGAAATAAATAATAATTTCGGGTCAGTTATTCACCTAAACGCCAAAAATATGTACCGTTTATTTGTAGCAAAAACAGAAAATGAGGAGCAACTAGTGCAAATCATTAAAACTAGCCAAGATTTAAAGGCAAGAAGAAAAGCTTTACTAGAATTAAGATTTTTGTGCGGCGTTCCAAAAGAGGAGTGTGGCAAAATGCTTGGACTTGTAACCATAAAAACTAGGGAGTTTTACCAAAAAACAAAAAATAACAACTGGTATTGCCAAAAATTTAGTCACGCAGTTATCGAATACGAGGACACAATGATTAAAAGATAATTTAAACCAAAAACCAAACACACCTATGGGAAAACTATTTAACGATTCAGAAATGCACCTCGACCAAGAGGTGTTATTTGACTACGAAGGCGAGCAATACTGCTGGCTTGGTCATTACGAAGTAAGGCAGCACGGCGAAGAGGCCGACTGGGATTACTGTGGCGACTCAGAATTTGAAGTCGAAATTGAGACAACAAAAAGCATCACAAAGTTTAACGAACAGACAAACGACTGGGACGAGGTAACGCCAACTCAGTCGATGCTTTACGAAGTAGCTTTTGAAATTGAGAGAAACTATTAAACAACAAATACCTATGAAAGAACTAATTGCAATTCAATCGGAGTTAAAAGCTCCAAAAAACCAGTACAACTCCTTCGGGAAGTACAAGTACCGATCTGTAGAGGATATTCTCGAAGCGGTAAAGCCTTTGCTTTTAAAGTACGGATGCACGTTAATTATTGAGGACGAAGTAAAAGAAGTCGCTGGAATTCCTTTCATTGAATCAACTGCAAGCATCCAGAAGGACATGGAAGGCAGAGCGGTAACGGCACAAGCTGGGATCGACATAAATCGCAAAGGCATGGACATTGCGCAATCGTTTGGCTCCTCTTCTAGTTACGCTAGAAAGTACGCTTTAAATGGCTTGTTTTTAATTGACGATACAAAGGACCCAGACTCGACAAATGATCACCAACCAAAGACTCCAGCTGTTACCAAGACAAAGCCTACAGAGGAGCAATTTGCCTACATAGTTAGGTATTTAAACGGAACGGATGCCCAGCGCAAACAAGCCAAGGAGGCTTTAAATAAATACGAATTGACACAAGAACAAACAGACACCTTAGACGGATTACTATGAATTTATACGAAATCACAAGGGAGGCACTAGAGCTTGCCTCTCTACTTGAAACCGAAGAGCTGACGCCTGAGCTAGAGCAAATGCTGGTAATAAACCAAGAGCAACTCCAAGCCAAGGCTGGCAACTATGCCAAGGTAATTGCAAATATCCAAAGCGATGCAGATGCAATTGAGAATGAAATTAAGCGACTCAAGGCAATGAAGGAAAGCAAGGAGCGAGCCATTACAAGGCTGAAGGACGCAGTAAGAGAGGCAATGCTAGTAAGTGCCATCGACAAGATAGAAAGTCCTTTATTCAAGCTTAGTTTGCGCCGTAGTGAAGCGGTGGAGGTTGACTTAGTTGATGCTTTGCCTAGCCAGTTTTTAAATGTTAAAAACGTGGTAACCGCTGACAAAGTAGCTATCAAAGAAGCTATTAAACGTGGAGAGAATATTACTGGAGCGAGACTAATTGAAAACTTTAACTTACAAATCAAATGAGCAATTACACCTATTTGGGCAAGTTTATAGAACGCCCAGGAGACCTTGCGCCTAGAGGCATAAAGTCTACCTATCAAACAGAAAAATTATCCTTTAACGAAACATTTGAAAGGCTATGGAAACTCAGGAAATAATTGACGAAGTAAAGCGATTGTACATTGAAGGATTTACACGCAAAAAGATTGCAGCAAAGCTTGGACTAGATGCAGAGAAAGTAGGCTACTTGCTTTATACCAAGTTAAAATTGCATGAAATTTATCCCAGAAAGCTTATGGATGAGAATATTTTTCAAATACTTACTAACCATCAAATAAGCAGAATTCTAACTCTGGCGACTTACGGTTACGATTGCAGAGAAATAGCTGAGGATCAGAACTTGGAATTTCGCAAGGTTAAAAAGTTGCTAGATGTGGCGATTTCTAAAAACATGATTGAAAAAAAGGTATAAAATCTTTTTTATTTCTTAGAATCCTTTTAATATTGCTAAACATTTAAACCAAACACTTATGCAAAATCAAACACATTACGGCCCATTTACAAAGCAAGGCGCAAATTACTGGTATTGCTTTTATTCCGCTGAAGCAGTTATTGGCTCAATTGAATGGCCAAAAGCAAAACGATTGATGAACTTTTACTCATTGTACCTATGAAAAAAGCAGTTAGAGTAATCGGAAAAATCTTTTATTTCATTCTGGCATTTGTGCCAATCTTTGCGTTGGGTTATATGCTAGGACTTAAATTATCTTAAACACCAAAACCAAACACACCTATGGAAACGATTAACATTAAAGCACGCACCTATTTTGAGTCAGAATTTCAAGTACCTAAGTACTTTAGAATTGCTCACCATCATTACATGATTATTGACGACAATAATTATCTTTTTGTCAAGTCAAATCTTGAATACTCTCTGCTCATTTACCCAGAAATTTCAATTGGCAAAATTGATGTATTTTCTAGTCGCTGGTATGAGTATTCTGTTAAACAGGAACTTATTCCAATTAGCGAGCAAGAGTTCAAGGACGAGTATAATAAAGCCAGTGTTTTACTTTTAAACTATTTGAACTAATGGAAAGCACAGACTCACAAAACGCAATGATTAAGGGATGGCTATTAAATGGCCATTCCATCAGCCAGCTTGAGGCCTTGACTCACTTTGGATGTTTTAGGCTAGCAGCTAGGATTTCTGACCTTAGAGAGAAAGGTTTAAACGTAGTAACTGACATGGTTACGCTAGAAAATGGGAAAAGGGTTGCACGATATATTCTTAAGAAATGACCAGAGAAGAGATTATTTTGGAATTAAATCACCGAGCAACTCAAAAGTACTTGGTTTACTTAGCCCTCCAGGAAATCATGCTAGATTATTACGAAGACGTGACAATGCTAAAAGCTTTTGATGGCGATCTAAAGACCAAGCATAAAAACATGATTAACGCTTTAAAGCGTAAGTCTGCTGAGGCTTTTAGATTCCTAGAAAATTACGAAGGAGGAGATGCAACAATTAAGCAGTTCCACGAGTTTGTGACTTTATTTGAACGCTTACACAATTCAATCGACTTAGGCGGTTCTTTATTCCACGATTGCCTAAATGCAGTAGAATTAATTTTAAATGAACATGAGAGGACGCAATCTAACTGAATACCAGAAGGAGCTAATATTTGAAGCTTGGCAAGACCGCAAACCAATTAAGGTTATTGCGATAGAAATGGGACTTTCTTACGGTTGTATTTATTTTCAACTAAAGAAGCGTTCTCTGGTTGGATAAATCGAAAAGGTTTATCTTTGTATATCGAATTATTCCTGAGGTGAGAGGCAAGAATAATTCCATAGGTTAAAAATAACCTGGCCCGACAGACTCTCACCTGTTGGGCTTTTTTATTTAATATGAAAAAAGAAGCTTATTACTTTTCGCACGATGCAAATGCTAAGGATGATCCAAAAATTCTCCAGCTAAGAATGGAAATGGGTTGGGAAGGTTACGGATTGTTTTGGGCAATAATTGAATTGCTTAGAAACGAGAGCGATCATCGGATGCGAACGCATTACAAAGGCATTGCATTTGCATTGCAAACGCAAGAAGATAATATAAAAAGGCTAATAAATGACTTTGATTTATTTCAGATAGACGATCAATATTTTTGGTCTGAAAGCCTTTTAAAAAGGATGGAATTGAAAGAAGAGCGATCTGAAAAAGCTAGACAATCTGCCAAGAAACGCTGGAATCAAAACAATGATGCGAATGCAATGCGAACGCATAGCGATGGCAATGCGAATGCTATGCAATTAAAGGAAAGTAAAGTAAAAGAAAGTAAAGTAAATGTAGTAAACGAGGAAAGCCACAACGAGATATTTAGAACGCTTTGGAAGAGTAATATATGGCTTGAAGGAATTGCAATCAAAAACAAGGCAAGTATTCAGCAAGTACAAAATCACTTAAATGACTTTAGGCAAGAATGCATTCTAAAGGATGAGTTTAAGGTAAGTGAAAAGGACGCTAAGGAACATTTTATTAACTGGATAAAGAGAGGGAATCCAATTCCAGAAAAGGAACAACCTAAATATGGTAAATCAAAAATTGAAGATAACTGGTGGTAATGGAAGAGATAAAGAAATTGAACGATCTAAACAGAGACGTTTGGGGATTGATTGTACAAGCTCAACAAACTAAGAACTGGGCCTTAATGGAAGTAAATTTAAAAAGGTTGTACTCTCTGCAAAAAAAGTATGTCAATATTATAAATTTACAAGATTACGAGTTAAAAGGTACTAAATTAGCACTTCAAGAAGAGGCCAGACAAAATAGGATTTTTGAAAAGCAATGGTTTACAGACCTAGTAAAGAAGCAAGGCAAATACAACGAATTAAAAGCAGAAATTGATAAATACTTTTTTGAATGAAAAAACACAATAAAGAGTTTGATCTTGATTTTTGCGAGGCATCAATTAAGACCTTTGCTGGCCAAAGAGATTCAATGCTAAACAATTTCCGTAAAGGCAAGGAAGCTGGTAGCAAGACTTATGTTAGAGATATTGACAACATTAATAGTGGAGGATTGCAAAATAAGATGTGGTCTTGGAAGGCTGGAGAGTTTAACTTGTGGACTGGTTACAATAACGAAGGAAAGTCGCAGTTTCTTATTTTCCTTTGTGTCCTAAAGGCAATAAATGAAGGTTGGAAGTTTGCGTTTTTCTCTCCAGAGAATTATCCTCCAGACGAATTCTTTGATGACATTATCCATACGATAACTGGTAAAAGTACTGACAGAGCTTACAAGAATTTTGACCTTAGTGAGGATGAGTATTTAAACGCCTTTGATTTGGTAAAGGATAATTTCTTTTTTGTTTATCCAGAGAAAAACGGAATACCAGATTTTAGGATTGAACAGATAGAAAGCGTTTTTGAGTACCTAGTTTGGGAGAAAGATGTTAAAGCGGTAATTGTTGATCCGTACATAAAAATCCGACACGAGATGGCACCTGGAGAGCAAGAGCATTTATACGCCTCACGATTCATGATGGATAGAATTAATTTTACTAGAAAGAATAATGTGAGCTATCACTTGGTAATGCACCAAACAACTCCACGCAAAGAGAAAGACGGCAATTATCCGCCTCCAAGTCTATACCAAATAAAGGGGGGTGGTACCTTTGCAGATTCGACCGACAATACTATTTCAGTATGGAGACCAAATAGAGCTACAGACCCTAACGATACAACTGTGATAATTAAGACTGATAAGATTAAAAAGCAGAAGCTAGTAGGAATCCCTTACGAGATTGAAATTGATTTTAACAGAAAGCGAAACCGCTACATTGGTAAGGATGGATTCGATTACTTTGCAAACTCAAACATACAAAGCCAGCCATCGCCAAGAGTAGAAAAGTTCACAACTTCTGGAGTAGATGATTTTGATTTTAATACAGAAATACAAACACCATTTTAAACAACTAAAACAAAACAAACATGAGCAAGATTTATGGCGGAAACGCAAAATTTATTCAAACTAAGTTTGGCGAAATGATTAAGATTAGCCAAAGCAGAAGCGACCTAGAAAAGTTGCTAAAGTATCTTAATGAAAATGATACCGAATGGGTAAACATAGTGGTAAAGGAAAAGCAAGAAAAGATTGAAGGAAAGCCAACGCATTACCTAGAGGTAGACGATTGGAAGCCAGTACAAGTGGCAAATAAAAATGAGGCTAATTTTAAGCCCGTAGATAAGAGAATTGTTGAAACGGACTCACTTCCCTTCTGATGAAAAAAAACGATTTATACGCAATCTTTGTAGCATTGGTAGGCTTTTGCCTACTCTTGCTGCTAAAGGTTTCTAGTCTGCTGCTATTTATGGTATGCTTAGCATTGTGGACTTTAGCTTGGTCTTGGATTTATGAGCGTTGCAAATGATTCAATTTAAGATAAACGAAAAGCCTTTAAGTGTAAATCTAGCTTGGCAAGGGAAACGCTTTAAAACGCCAGCTTACAAAGATTACGAAAAGGCAATGCTTTTGCGAATGCCAGCCTCAAAGGTAGATACAAGCCAAATGCTTAGAGTTGAGTTTTTCTTTGGATTTAGTAATCAAGCAAGTGACCTAGATAACCCAGTAAAGTTGTTGATGGATATTGCACAGAAGAAGTACGGTTTTAATGACAAGAACGTATTTGAATTAAACGTGCGTAAATGCTTGGTAAAGAAAGGCGAGGAGTTTATACAAATTGGGATTTATCAGATGTTGCCTTTTTAAACAAAAATCACCTTTATAACTTGGAATTAAATTTGAAACCTATATTTGCGTAAAGATTAAATAAATGAGCATTTACGAAGGTTTACTAATAAAGAAAGCTAGAAAGCAAGCTGGATACAATCAGCTCGAATTGTGCAAGAAAATTGGATTGAGTCATGCGCCAATTAACCACGTTGAAAATGGATTGGAAAGCATAAGCCTTTTGAACTTGCGTAAGATATGTGATGCAATTGGTTTGGAAGTTGTAATTAAAAGAAAAGATGCCTAGAGCTTACCCGATTACTAAGCCAGATTATTCCTTGGAAATTCGTTATCGTTTACGAGACGGACAATGGTCGCCTTGGTCAAATAAAGGCAAAGGTAAATTTGAAAGTATTGAATTAGTCCAAAGGCAGATCAGAACTTTGGCAGCTTCTTACCAAGGACGAGAGAAAGAAGTTAGATTTGAATGGAACGGAAAGCTCTGCAACTTTGTAGGCGAGCCTACTGGAGAAACGATATTATTGATGTAGTTATTTTGGGTTTGTTGTTAACTTGAAAAGGCTTGGGTTCTGCTCAAGCTTTTTTTTAAAATTAATTAAAGTATGAAATCACAAATTGTAAAGATCACAGATGTAAAAAGCAATCCTAATAACCCAAGGTTAATTAAGGATGACAAGTTTAATAAGCTAGTAAAATCTATTAAGGAGTTTCCCAAGATGCTTGAAATAAGGCCGATTGTAGTTAACTCCGATATGGTAGTACTTGGCGGTAATATGAGGCTAAAAGCTTGCAAAGAAGCTGGATTAAAAGAAGTATCAATCATTTTTGCGGATGAACTTACAGAAGAGGAGCAAAGACAATTTATAATTAAAGACAACATTGGATTTGGTGAATGGGACTGGGAGCAATTAGCTAACGAATGGGATGCGGAAAAATTAGAAGAGTGGGGCTTGGATATTCCTGACTTTGAAGTTAAAGAGGAGTTGTCTGCTGAGGAAGATGATTACGAAATGCCAGACGAAGTGCAGACAGATATTGTACTTGGCGATTTGTTTGAAATTGGAGACCACCGTTTGCTTTGTGGAAGTTCAACACAAACTGATAACTGGGCTAAAATTTTTGATTCAGAATTAGCAGATTTAGTTGTAACTGACCCTCCATATAATGTAGCCTATACTGGAAAAACAAAAGATGCGTTGACTATTCAAAACGATAGCATGAATGATGGGGATTTTTATCAATTTCTTTATGATTTCTACACTGCTCTTGGTGCTTATACAAAAGCTGGAGGGGCTTGGTATGTTTGGCATGCAGATAGTGAAGGTGCTAATTTTAGAAAAGCAATGGCAGATGCAGGAATAATGGTTAAGCAATGTTTAATTTGGGTTAAGCAAACAATGGTAATGGGAAGGCAAGATTATCAATGGAAGCACGAGCCATGCTTATATGGATGGAAGGAAGGAGCTGCACACAAATGGTATTCAGACAGAAAGCAAACTACTGTTTTAGAATTTAATAGACCAAGTAGAAATGCAGAGCATCCAACAATGAAACCAGTTGAATTAATTTCATATCAAATTCAAAATAGCTCTAAAATTGGCGATTTAGTATCTGATGGATTTTTAGGTTCAGGAACTACGATGGTAGCAGCGCATCAACTAAAGCGCAAGTGCTACGGAATGGAACTTGACCCTAAATATTGTCAAGTAATTGTCGATAGGATGCGTAAATTAGACCCAACTTTAGTCATTAAGAAAAACGGCGTACCTTTGTAATATGGCAAGACCAAAATCACCTATTGACTGGATAGAAATGGGACGACTCGTCCAAGCTGGATGCACAGGAGTCCAATGCGCTGCCTATTTAGGTATTGACGAGGAGACATTTTACAACCGTTGCAAGGATGACCTCGCAATGGGTTTTACCGAGTTTTTACGGCAAAATAGGAGCAAGGGAGATGCCTTGTTACTTGCTAAGCAATACGAAGCAGCTTTAAAGGATAAAGACCGTGGTATGCTTATTTGGCTAGGTAAACAAAGGCTAGGTCAAAGAGATAGATTCGATCATGACCATACAACTAAAGGCGATAAAATCACGCCTCCAATCGAGTGGATAAAATCCGAATAATAGATAAGTACAAACCTCTTTTTATAGAGCAACCAAAAGGCCGTTATTACCTAATTACTGGCGGTCGTGGATCTGGCAAGTCCTGGACGCTATCTTTATTCCTTTTAAACCTTACTTACGAAGATGGCCATGTGATTCTATTTACTAGATGGACGCTGACTTCAGCTTTTATTTCAATTATCCCAGAGTTTATTGACAAAATTGAGTTAATGAATAAAGCTGAGGACTTTGAAATTACCCAAAGCGAAATCATTAACAAGGCTACTGGCTCAAAGATTCTATTTCGTGGTATAAAGACTAGCCAAGGCACGGCAACGGCTAATCTGAAGTCAATTGCTGGCGTTACTACTTGGGTATTAGATGAAGCAGAAGAACAACAAGATGAGGAAACATTTGACCGAATAGACCTTTCAATAAGAGCTAAAAACAAACCAAATAGAATAATTTTGGTAATGAATCCTAGTTTTAAATCGCATTGGATTCATGGTAGATTTGTAAAAAACCCATCGGAAAACTGCACTTATATTCACACTACCTATTTAGACAATTTACAAAATTTAAGCCAGTCATTTATTGACCAAGCCAATCGAGTTAAACAAGAAAACCTAAACAGATACAATCATTTATTCCTTGGCCATTGGCTCGAAGATGCTGAAGGTATGTTGTGGAATAGGCAAATAATTGAACGCCTTAGAATTGCTAATGCGCCACAATTAGAGCGCATCGTTGTTTCAGTTGATCCAGCTGCATCGGCTAACCTAGACTCAGACGAAACTGGAATTGTTGTGGCTGGAAAAGATGCAAGAGGCAATGGATATGTCTTGGAAGACCTTAGCGGTAAATATTCACCTAGCCAATGGGCAGCCGTAGCGGTTAAAGCATTTGAACGCTGGAACGCAGATTGCATAGTTGCAGAGAAAAATATGGGAGGCGATATGGTAGAAAGCGTTTTGAGATCGCAAAATGCGACTGCAAGAATAAAGCTAGTAAATGCAACTAAGGGGAAATATGTAAGGGCTGAACCTATCTATTCTCTTTATGAGCAAAATAAAATTTATCACATTGGCCAATTTCCAATCTTAGAAAATCAAATGATTACCTTTGACCCAGATAAAGGCAAGTCTCCTGACCGAGTTGACGCCATGGTTTGGGCCTTTACCGAACTATTATTGAGTTCTAAATTCACCTTTTCAATATGAGCAAAGAAACAATTGCCTCGCTTATTCTAATGTTTATCACTTACCTACTCATTGCATTTGTAGTGCTGGATTTTAATCCTATTTCTTGGCATTGGATAGCTCGAGCGGTAATGGTCGTAATTTGGTTTTACGGACTTGCATTTTTAGAAAAAAATAAATAGGTATATTTGTTAAAACGAATATGCTATGCTATTAAAGGCTCTTCAGAATTACATCACGCCACAAGTCACGCCGACAAAGACTTATCCAGATGTAAATCTTCTAAATCAAATCCTATACGGCCAATTCACCGCCTCCACGCTTGTTGTTTGGTATGATGCTAACCAACAAACTTTTATCGACAAAGGTTACAAGGGAAACGCTCTGGTTTACTCAATCATTCGCAAGATAGCTGAGAAAGGTAAGCAATGCCCGACATACGTTTACAAGGAAACTGAATCAGCCAAGAAATACAGAGGCGGAAAATATAGCGCAAAGGATTTAAACAGATTGCAGAGCATAGCACTAAGAAAAAAAGAGCTGCAAGATGTTAACTACGCCGATCCAGTAAATCAGCTAATCAAAAATCCTAATCCAATGCAAACTTGGAGCGAGTTTTTGGATGCGATGCTTACTTGGTACAATACTAGCGGTGAAATATTCGTTTATGGCTTTTCTCCTTCTGACGGCCCTAATAAGGGTAAAATAAAGGAGATGTATGTCATGCCTTCCAACTACGTTGAAATAGTAGCTGGAAACTTATTTGAGCCAGTTCGTGGCTATAAATTGATAATTGGAGACCAGAATATTCAGATTCCAGCAAACCAAGTATTGCACATAAAAACAACCAACCTTACTTGGGATTTGAACGGAGCGCAACTTCGTGGAATGCCACCGCTATTGGCTGGATTAACTACATTACAGGCTAACAACGAAGCGACTGAGGCAAAGCAAAAGACTTTTCAGAATGGTGGTGCTAAAGGCATTATTTCGCCTAATATTACAAATCCAGAGTTCTGGCCATCTCCAGACCAAAGAGCTAAGATGGACGAAAGGATTGATGAGCGTATTAACGGAAATAAAAATATCAATAAGATTGTAGCAAGTTCTATTCCTTTGCGTTACGATGCAATCGGATTGTCTCCTGTGGCAATGGATATTATCAACTCTCAAAACATGGACTTGCAAACGCTTTGCGGTCTTTGGGGAGTTAACCCAGTACTATTCAGTTCAAACGCTACATTTGCCAACCTAGAACACGCTCAGAAATCTTTGGTGACGGATGTTATCATGCCACAACTTCAAATGATCGAGGAGAAGTTTACGCAATGGCTTGGCAAGTCTTACGGCATGGATTACGTTATTGACTTTGATATTTCAAGCTTTAGCGAGTTGCAACCAGATGTGCAAATCATTCTTGATACTTACGGCAAGTCTCCATACTTTACAGGAAACGAAGTAAGAAGCTTGTTGAACTGGCACGCAAGCGAAGATCCAGCGATGGATGTTCATTGGATTCCTAGCAATGTGATTCCAAGCGAGGAGGCTTTAGGTAATGCAGCGACAGACTTTGTAGATTTCCAAGCCTAAGCAATGAAAAAAATAAATTACTCTAAGGTAAGAAGGTCAGCGCAAGCCGATCTAAAGAGATACGAACGCCTTGGAGTAAAAATATTTACCGAGGCATTAAAGGAACAGGCCAAGCCAGTTGTCCCTTTGTTGCCTATGCAAAATGCTTACATTCAATTTTATCAAACCGTTTTTATTGATTCAGCTCGCAAAGAGTTTAACCGAATTAGACAAGACAATCGAGAAAAGGCATTTATCCCAGACGACTTCTTTTTAAATACTTGGAAGGAATGGATCAAAGATTGGGTTTTGCAAAACCTTGGTCAGCTTATTTTTGATGTAACTGACACAACTCAAAAGAAAGTAAATGAGATAATAGCCCAAGGAGTTGAGGACGGATTAAATCCTTTCCAGATTGAAAGGCTTTTATTAGAGTTTATTCCAGATGTAAAAAGAGCTAGAGCTATTGCAAGGACTGAATCAACTCGAGCTTACAATGAAGGCAAAAAGAAATCTGCAGAGGATTGGGCAAGTCAAACAGGAACTCAGCTTTGGAAACTTTGGATTCACGGAGGAGCTAGAGAGCCAAGAATTCAGCACATACAAGCACAAGACAAACCAATAAGAGCAGATCAATTTTTTCCTTTTACAACTAAAGGCGTAGAGGTTTTTATGGATAAACCAGGAGACATAAACGGCGGAGCGGCTCAGACTGTTAATTGTTCTTGCGTTGTGGTTTATATTTCCGAGGCTTATGCAAGGAGAAACTTCACTAATGCCTTTGTCATTTGACGGCCTTTGTTTGTTAATTTTTTTTATTTGTATATTTGTTTAAACGAATAAGCAATGCTACAGAAAGCCGAGCAAAGGTATTCCGATTATCCAGAGGCAGTTAAGAATAACGCAAGACGGGTTTTGAAATATGTTGACGAGAATGGATGGGGACCTTGCGGAACGCCAGTAGGCAAGCAAAGAGCCAACCAGCTTGCAAATGGTGAGCCTCTGTCGGTTGATACTATTAAGCGAATGTTCTCGTATTTAAGCCGTCACGAAGTAGACTTGGAAAGCTCAAGCTCTTATGAAGACGGATGCGGTCGTTTAATGTATGACGCTTGGGGAGGCAAAGAGGCATTAACTTGGAGTAGAAATAAATTAAAGGAATTAGAAAAAACTAGCGATATGGGTTTTGTAAAAAAAGGATTAAACCAAGGCTTTGCAGAAAGCGACATGAAGCAAGGAATCGTAAGCGGTTACTTTGCCGTTTTTGGTAACAAAGACCTTGATGGCGACATTATCGAGCCAGGAGCGTTTACCAAGACTATCATGGAGCGTGGACCTCAAGGAAAGCAATTAATCAAGTATTTACTTGACCACGATAAAAATAAAGTTGTCGCTAAGATCACTAATCTTTACGAAGACAATAAAGGCTTGAGATATGAGGCTAAAATTGGAACGCATGCAGCTGGCCAAGACTTTCAAAAGATGATTGAAAGCGAGCTTATCAACCAGCACTCATTTGGTTTTAGAACTATTAAAGAGCAGTTCGACCAAGAGGCAAAAGCAAATCTAATTAAGGAAGTAATGATGTATGAAGGATCAGCGGTACAATTCCTTGGAGCTAATCCAGAGACTACATTTATTGACCTTAAAAGCGAAGCGGATGCTTTCGAATACCTTAGCAGACTTGAGAAGTTTGTAAAGACTTCAGACGCAACTGACGAAACACTTGAAAAACTAGAAAATCAACTTAAATCACTTTTGGAAGTTCTAAAGCCAGCGGAAGCTACTTTGGAAATTAAGAAAGCCGAGGAGGTAGAAATAATTACAATTAACGAACTTAAAAAACAATTTGAATCATGGAAAATTTAACAATTGATGCCGTTAAAGCGGTAATCGCAGAAGCTGGCGAGGCTCTTAAGGCTAAGGCTAGCAATGCAGAGGTGAAAGCTAACGAAGCTTTCGAAAAGGCTGAAAGCCTACTTAAGTCTTTTGCTGGTGTAGTAACCAAAGAAGAGGCAGCAGAAATGCAAAAGCAACTTGACAAGCTTGACATCGCTTTGCAAAAGAATGCAGTAGAGAAAGAAGTAAGAGCTGAAGATTTCAAAACAGCTTTTGTTAAGGCTTACGAGCCAGTAAGAGCAGAAATCGAAAGATTAAAGAATGAGCCTAACGCTCGTCTTAAGACTCCTTTGGTATTTGAAATCAGCGAGAAGGCAGTAGGAACAATCACTTTGGCTTCTACAATTGCTAACGCCAACTCTAGCTCTCAAGTAACTATTTCCGAATTTACTGGCGTTGTGTCTCCAGTTCGTCAGCGTTTGTTGACTTACTTGGCTAATGCTTCTGTAGGTGCTATCGGAACTCAGTATGCAGTATGGGTTGAAGAGTACGATCAGGAGGGAACTCCAGTAATGATTGGTGAAGGTGTTGAGAAGACTCAAATCGATGTTCAATACAAGGAGCAGCGTGCTAAAGTTGAGAAGATTGGTGTTCACATGAAAGTTTCTATGGAAATGTTGGAAGATGCTGCTTACTTGGCTTCTTACATCCAATCCAATGGCGTTAAGCGTGTTGAGACAGTAATCGAAAACCAATTGTTTACTGGTAACGGTACTTCTCCTCAGCTTGCTGGTTTGCTTTCTAAGTCAACTACTTTCACTGGTGCTTCTATGGCTGGTGGTGTTGAGTCTGCAACTAACTGGGATGTTATTCATGGAATCATCGCACAGGTTCAGGCTGCTAACGGAACTGCTACTGGCGTATTTGTTGAGACTGGAGCTTATCACTTGATGCTTTCTGAGAAAGATGCAGACAAGAACTACATCTTGCCAGCTGGTGTAACTTTCGATGCCAACAGCGGAATCAACGCTTGGGGTGTAAGAATTATCCCAACTAACGCTTTGACTGGAACTGCTGCCGACTTCGTAGGTGGTGACCTTTCTGTTATCAACGTACGTTTGAGAAGCGGTTTGCAAGTTGCAATCGGAGAGTCTGGCGATGACTTCATCGACAACTTGAAGACTGTAAGAATTGAGCAGCGTTTGGTGCAGTTTATCTCTGCTAATGACGTTCCAGTTCTTGTAAAAGGAACTTTTGCAGCTGCAAAAAGTTTGCTTGAGACTACCTAATATTTAGTGTGTGTTTAGTTTAATAGTAAAAGGGCGGGAATTTTTCCCGCCTTTTTTTTGTACAAAGCTTTATAAATCACTTACTTTAAAAAATAAATAATTAAATATGGCAACATTTACTATGTGTAAGCCTCAAGTATGCAAGCTAAAAATGACTTGCGAGCGGTTTACTTCAAAGGCCTCTGAAATGCAAGCTTACTTCACAAAGGAACCTTGCAACCAAGACGGAACTAAGTGCGAAATGTATTTTAAAAAGAATTGTAAGCCTTGTGGCGAAATCTAAAATCCAAAATATGAATATTACTGAAGCCGATTTCTTAAAAACGGAAATCGAGGAATTAAATTTGACTTTATCCAATGTTGAATTTGTAGCTCTTGCCCAAGAAGTAGCTGACTACTGCAAAAAGTTTCATGCCAAAACCTTTTTAGACTTTGGTTGTGGTACTGGAGTTTATTCCGAAATCATGCGACAAAATGATTTTTACATTACGGCTCAAGATGTATTTAAGTCCCATCGAGATTATTGCAAAGACAATTATCCAAAGTTAAAAGTAATTCAAAAGCCAAAGCAAGCTGATTTCATGCTTTGGATTGAAGTTGCGGAACACATGACAGATGAGGAGATAACTAAGGCTTTAAAGGCAGTTAATCCAAAGTATATACTTTTCTCATCTACTCCAGAAAAGACAGATTTTGACGCCGATTGGGGACACATAAACATTAAGCAGCCTAAAGAATGGGTCTCAATGTTTAAAGCATTTGGTTACGAATTAATTGAAGAGCCTAAAACACCTACTTTATGGGCGCTGACGTTCAAAAAAATCTAATTTACTTTATTTACTACGGCGGTAGAATTGGACATTACCACAGGCTTAATTTAGGCTTATTGAAAAAGTATTGGCATTTATTTGACGGCCAAAAGATTATCAAGATTGCCATCGATCATGGCTACACGGCTAAATCATTAATCCCACTTTTGCCAGCTGATTGTAAATTTGAAGTTGTTGAAAACAATCGAGTATTTGGTGAGTCGGTGCATTTTATTGATTCAATTAAAAGAGTAAAAGAAGGGATTACTTTTTACGGCCACTGTAAAGGCGTTTCTAGGCCTATCTGGAGAGGCTTAGACACTTGGATTGAGAAAAGCTATACAAACAACTTAGAAAGCGTTCCAGACCTATCTAATAAGCTATTCTCAGGCACTTGCGGTAAGCTTTTAGCTTGTCCTCCTTATGTTCCACAAGATTTCCATTACTCTGGATCATTTTATTGGTTTAACACCGAAAAGGTAAAGGCTAGGCTCAAAGAATTTGAGATGGACAGATATTTGACGGAAAGGTTTCCAGCAATGATTGCAAAGAAAAGCGAGTGCAACTTTGTTTACCCTAGCTTTGATAAGAATTTAAATTATTACGATGAGCGTACATGGATAAGCCTTTAAAGATATTTTATTCAAACCCGTTTGACTTAGATAAAAATATAGGTAAAGCCTATAATGAATATTTAAGTAGCCTAAATGCAAATGATGAGGATTGGATCGTAATGCAAGACGGTGACATATTGTATCTAACGCCTGACTGGGGAAAAAGAATCCATGATGCATTGTCTTTAGATGGAGACAAATTTGGTTTGGTTGGATGCTATACAAATAGGCTAAGATCAAAGCACCAATTGCATGATAAAGCCTTTAGCTACGATTTAAACATAAGGAATCACTATAATTTAGCTATGAGTTACCAAGGCGAAGGAATACAAGAAATTAAGGAGTACATCGCTGGCTTTTTTATGGCTTTCCAGTACAAGACATGGAAAAAAATTAAGTTTACCGAAAATAGTTTGGCCTTCGATTCTTTATTTTCTATGAGAGTTAAAGAGCTTGGCTTAAAGATTGGATTAATACGGTCGCTATATGTTTTTCATGGCTACCGAACTTGGTCAGACTTTGAGCCTTGGAATGAGAAAAAACATTTACAAAAATAATTGGTACATTTATGATAAAATTATTAGTTGACCTAGCACCATTTGAAAAAGGAGAAGTACTAAGCGTAGGAAAGACTTACGACACTTACCTAGTAGATAAAGGATTGGCCGTTTGGGTCAAAATGGACAAAGAAAAAATTAAAACGAAATGAGCAGCGTTAAACCTTTACAAATTGCATACGCTTCGCAAGTAGCTACCGAGCCAATCACCTTGGCAGAGGCTAAAGCTTGGATGCAAATCGACTTTTCAGATTGGGACAGTTTAATTACTAACCAACTGATTCCAGCGGCTAGGATTGAATCTGAGAAGGCTAGTGGAATGCTTTACGTTCAAAGAAATGTGACGATTTCAAACAACAAGAGAGACGAAAGGATTTATCCGATTGGTCCTTGGGTTGCTGACGTAACTACTGACGAAACAGAAATTGAGAACTATGTTTATTCAGCTGGCTTTAATAACTCAAATCCTTTGCCTCAAGACCTAAAGGTTGCGATGCTTAGAAGGATTGCAACGGACTTTGCTTATAGACAAAACATGATTACAGTCCAGGAGCAGTACGCTCAAAAGAATAGCATTACAACTGAATTGAAATATAGAGCAGATCTATTTGTATGATAAACTTTGGATTATACGACCAAAAGGTCACGTTTGTAAACTTTCAAGCGGTAAGCGATGGAGCTGGAGGCACAACTTTAACTCCTTTGACTTCGCTTATTACCTTTGCTGCAATTAAGCAAACCAGAGGCAATAACGCTTTGGAAGCTGGCCAGATGGTCTTGCCAAATACTTACGAGGTACGGATTCAATACAGAAATTTATTTGAGCCTGACGAAAATTACCAAATTCTTTACCAGTCAAAATATCACAAGATTACTTCTATTAGGCTAGAATCACAACGGCAGCACAAAGAGTATATCATCACAATGGTTGGAATATGAGTGTGACTGTTAAAGGCTTAGATGCAGCTCTAAAAGATTTGGACAAGCAAGAGCAGATTGTAATTGATGCAGTTAAAGACGCTTTGGCAAATGCAGCAACTGATATTGAAATTGAGGCAATTAGAAACGCACCAAGCCAATGGAATGGCCAACCTTTAAATATTAAGCAAAGGATTGATAAAGTGGCAGATGACAACGGATTGTCTTGGAGAGTTGGAGTTCAATCTGGAGACCCAGTATTTGAGATTGAAGCTTGGTTGGAATTTGGAACTGGCTTAAGCGCAAGAGAAATATTATCTAATTCACAATACACGCAAGAAGTTAGAGACATTGCTCGGCGTTTTTACCGCAATGGTCAAGGCCGTATTATCGGACAACCTTACTTGATGCCTGCTTTCTTTAGAAATACCGCTAACTTGGTTCAAGAAATAGAAAATGAAATAAACAAAGATTTAGGATGAGAGAAATAGCTACCGACATACGGATTGCAATAATTGACGCAATAACTCCTTTGACTTTAAGCGGTACAAATATCCCCGTACATGATACCGAATTACCAGTTGGAATAGCTCCAGCTATTTACCTTGGATCTCAAGCTTATGTTTTAATTTCAGATCAGAACGAGGCAGAGACAACAAACAACGACTGTTCAATTAGACAAAACGCAACTTTTCAGATAAGTATTATCACTAAATTTCCGCAAGGCAATGGTGGTAAGAAACTTTCTGAGAATATTTCTAATGCTATTCAGCTTAAAATGAATTTGGACGATATTGTTTTGCCAGCCGATTTGCAAGCTATAAACATTCGCAAAAACTTTAGTAGAGTTCAAATTGAGCAAGGCAGTAGCCAAATCGCTTACCAAAAAATCTTGTCTTACACCTTGGATATTTTCCAAGTGTCTTGATAATTGAAAATTTATGTATATTTGTTAAAACGAATAAGCAATGGCAACATATCAATTAGGCAATTTCTTCACATTTGAGTGGAATTCTCTTCCAGTCGTGTGTAAAACTTCCGCTTCAGTTTCCATCTCTAACGAATCTGTAATTGTAAGAAACGATTGCACAGGAGATTACGGAGTAAGACTTGAAGGCGGAGACAAATCAGGATCATTCTCCTTCTCTGGAGACCTAGATTTTGCATCTACTGGAGTTTCAAACCTTTCAGCTTTTGACTTGATGGAAGACATCGGAAAAGTATTTGAATTGGTTTTTGGTGGAACTGAATCTGGTGACAAGATCATCACAGTTGACGCTCAGCTAAACTCTCTTGAAATTACTGCTGAAAGAAACTCACAAGTGTCTTTCTCTGGAACTTTCGACTTTGCTGGCGCACCTGTTATCAGCGTAATACCAACCTAATAAACATATATGGCTAAATACCATTCAGCTCCTTTTAAAGAAGGGGAGATTTTCTTTTACCCAAATTTGGGCGCTTTGGCGAACTTTGAGGATTTTACAGGTTTAGGTATTGCTTCTGCTTTTGATGGCCAGGCAATCCCAAAAATAGACTTGATTTATGCCTTGCTACACGAATGCCACAAAGTTGCTTGCCTTAGAAAGTCAACAAGTCCAGTTTCTTTGGACGAGTTAAAGGTTTGGATCGAAGGAAAGGACGTAATGAAGTTGTTTAACGATGTTTTGGCCGACTTGCTTTTGGAGTTAGGCATTGGTGAAAGCCAAGAAAAAAAAACATAAATGAAGATGAGAGCGAGGAATATTCAGCTCGCGAAAATTTAATGCTGCTCGTAGGTAGGACTAAAATCCCTTATGAGCAGCTTTTTTGTTTAAGCCGTAAGGAATTAAAGGCATTGGTAAAAGGCCACGAGATTGACCAAAAGGACATGATTGAGGCTATGAGAGTTCAATCAATAATAGGTTTGCAACCGCATTTAAAGAAAGGAGCTAACTTAGACCCAACAAAACTTTGGCCTTTGCCTTGGGATAAAGTGGTAAAGCCTTTGGAGTCTACTCCTCAAGACTTTGCTAAAGCAAAGAAAATGTTGGAAATTGCAAGTAAACTAGAGAAAAATGGCAAATCCAAGAATAGAGGTTGAAATTGGAGCAAAGGTTGAAGGCTTAACCGCTGGAGTTAACACCGCAGCTGGTCAACTTGATAAATTAGGCAAATCGGCCCAAGCTACTGCGCCTCAAGTTCAAAAGCTTACTCAAGCTACTCAAGGTTATAATTCAGTTGGAACTGACTTTGCAAGAATTGTACAGGATGCTCCTTTTGGTATTATTGGTATTGGGAACAACATCACTCAATTAGCTGGCTCTTTTCAAACATTAAAAAACACTACTGGATCAACAAGCGCAGCCTTAAAAGCATCTTTTGCCTCAATCTTTAGCTCTGGAAATGCCTTAGTTTTAGGAATTTCAGTTCTTACTACGGCTTTTACAATACTTCAACAAAAGGGATTTTTTAAATCGGAAGAAGCTGCTAAATCTTTAAATGAAGAATTAGATCAATACAGAGAAAATTTAGATGCAATTTCTCAAGCTTCAATTAAAGGCCAAGCAAATGCGGCCAAAGAAATTCAAAACTTTAAGTTGCTTCAAATTCAAGCAGAAAATACAAACATACCTTTAAAAACTAGAATTGAAGCAGTACAAGAATTACAAAAAAATTATCCTGACTATTTAGGTAATTTAACCCAAGAGCAAATATTAAACGGTAATGTTGGCGAGTCTTATAAATTATTATCTGAAAGTATAATTGCAAAAGCTAAGGCTCAGGCGTTTAGTAATGCGATTTCAGAAAATGCTTTAAAGATTGCAACATTTGAAAACCAAATAATCGAGAAGCAAGTTGAACTCGAAAAGGCAAGAGCTGCCGTTTTAAGTGCTTCAACCGCATCGGCAGCAACGGGTGGAATTGGTCAACCTATTTTTAGCCAGAAAGCAATTGCAGAGGCTAAAGTAAACGATATCTTAAAAGAGCAAGAGAACATACGTAACCAAATAGCAAAGGTTCAAAAGGAGGATGAAGATTTAACAAGGAGAATTGTTGATTTAACAAGTAATGGAGCGGTATTTTCAAAAGAAAAAAATACGGCATTAAAGGAGAACAATAAAGAAAAGGAAAAAGAGTTAAAGCTTGAAGACGAATTAATTGCACGAACAGAGTTAGGAAATCAATTAAGAAACGATGCATTTAAAAAGCTTCAAACAATTACTTCCGAGCTTGCCCCGTCTCTAGGAAAGTTACAAGAAATTGATTTAAGCAAAATTCAAATTGCTCCTGAAGTTGCGGATATTGACGACTCAAAGTTGACCGCTTTTGTTTTAAGATTGGCAGAGTTTAATAGTCAGGTTTCTGAAGTTATACAAAATGGTGCGCAACAAACTCTTGGAGATTTTGCATTTGCAATTGGAGATGCTTTAGCAAGTGGAGGAAATGTTTTAAAAGCTGGAGGTGCTGCTTTACTTGGCGGTCTTGCTGGAATTTTAAATCAACTTGGACAATTAGCAATCGCAACTGGTCTTGCAGTAGAAGGTATTAAAAAGGCTTTGCAAACTCTTAATCCAGCGGTCGCAATTGGTGCTGGTGTTGCATTGGTTGCCTTGGCTGGTTTTGTATCGTCTAAAGCCAAAAGTTTAGGAGGTGGTGCAAGAGGCGGAGGTGGAGGCGGTGGCTCATCAGTTGGTAGCTCAGGAGTTGGTGGAGGAACTGCATTTACTGGAGGTGGCGCACAAGGTGGTTTATTTGCACAAAACAGAGACTTAAACGGTGAATTGGTTGTCAGAGGACAAGACTTGGTTTATGTATTTGGCCAAGCCAATAACAGGATAAATAAAGGATAATGAACGACTACAGATTATTTTTATCCGTCCGAGAAGGTCTTGGAACGATAACAGTTAACGGAGTTGCTCCTTTGGAATTTTACACCGAAGGCGATGTTTTAACAATTGCAGTAAGTCCCGATTCTGGTTATCACACCGCCAAATGGTATTCAAGTCCTGGGAATACTCTTATTAGCTCTGCTTTGTCATTTAGCTACACAATGCCTTCTAGCGATGTCAAAATTTACACAGTTTTAACTGGCCAAAACGCTCCTGTAAATGACTACGGATTAAAATACGAAGGTGGCTACGCTACTAACTACGGAGGCAATGTTTGGAACCTGCAAATATTCCAACAAGGCTATAATGGAGTCTCTACACCGCTTCAAATTAACGATATAACATACAACTGGGGTAATACTGGAAATGATCCGCTAGAGACCATTATAGGCTCTTCTGTAGACTTTACAATTGCTGGAGAAACTGGCGATTTTAATGAATTCCTAGTTGGTGGAAATAGAACTTGGAAGGTTTTATTAAATGAGGTTGGAACAAATGGAGATATTACTAATTGGCAACAAGTAAGCAATACAAATAACTTTATAGATGTTGCTTATGGAAACGGAATATTTGTAGCCACAAGATCAAACGGAGTTCATTACTCAAACGATGGAATCACTTGGAATGCAACTAACCCAGCAGGATTTGTAGGGGGGAAAATTACTTATGGTAATGGGTTATTTGTAAATACTGGAATATCAGGTAATGAATCTAAAGTTTTTAGTTCAATTGATGGATTTGTTTGGGATTTAAGATATAGTATAGGAAGTAGTAGCGGTACAATGATTTTTTCTGATGTAGAATTTGCTGACGGAAAATTTATTTGGATAATTGAAGATTCAGCAAATTCAAAATTAGTTTGGTCAAGTTTAGATGGTATAAATTGGGATTTTGAAACTTTTTTATTTACATCTGGTGATTTTACAGGAATAACCTATGGAAAAGGAGTATGGGTTATTTCGATTACTGGTTCTCCAGGTACTATGCTTACATCTTATGATGGAAGTACTTGGTCTAACCAAAATACTGGATTTTCTAGCTCAACTGTATATTTTTCTAATGGAATATTTACAACTGGGAAGCATTATTCAAATGACGGTATAACTTGGAATGCTGCAACATCTCCAAACACACCAGTATCAATAACCTACGGAAATGGCTATTTTATGGCCGTTACAGACACTGAAATAAAATACCTGTATTCTACTGACGGAATAACTTGGACTGCTGACACGCCACCAAATACATCAAATTTTAAAGGTATTGCATTTGGAGAAAATACATTTGTTTCAGTTGGAAGCGGAGGTACTAACAGAATCAATTATTTGATTTATGAAGGTCTGATTCCTTTCTTTAGCGGTTACATTGCTCCAGACTTTATTACTTCGCAATTTAAAAGCGGAATAAAACTTTTTGAGTTTACCGCAATTGATGGACTAAAAGGATTGGATGCAATACGATCAAATTTCACCTCTTGGCCTGACCCTAGAACTCAAGCTATTTCTGGCATCGTAGGTGCTTTAAATCAAAGCTTTGTAGACAAACGCCAAGTATTTGTTGGTTGCGAAATCCATGAGACTAGAATGGACTCTGATATTAGCGTATTTAGGCAGTTTAACGTGCCTCAAAACGCTATTTATACAGATGGTGAGGCTGCTAAATTTAGCAATGGAGTAAGAATTGAAAATGAGCAATTGTACTTAAGTGAAACAATCGAGAGGATGGTAAATCCTTTCCTTTGCCGTGTTTTCTTATGGAAGGACAAGTTTTATGTTATCCGATTAAATGAGTACATTAAAACGGATTATAAAGCTTATACATTCAATCCAGATACATCAATTGAGTCTACTCAAACGATTATAAATGGTGACGATATTAACGCTGACATTAATAGACCAGAGGAGACGGCACGCAGAGTATTTACAGAGTTTAATGCTTACCTAAATTTAGGTATTTTAGACCAAGACAGCCAAGGCGGAGTATTTGACGCTAAGTTTGAAGAGCCAGAGTGGAATTTTAATAGCGTTGCTTCTCCTTATCCGAACACCTACCAACTAAAGCTTTGGGACTATGTACGTGCAATCCCTAGCGGTCAACCTAGTAGCGTTCCAAGTGGTAATACTGCCTTGGTTCAATATGTTTCCGATGGGAGCGGTGAATATGTTCAAATTTGGACAACAACAACAACATCTGGAACTTCTGATCCGAATATTAGTTACATTTCAGCGAGTACAAATAGCACAGGCGGAGCGATAACTATCGCCCAAGAGACTGCCAATACTATTTCTTTAACCTTTAAATACATGGTTGAGCGAGTTGGATCAGCTTACCCAGTTACTCCTGGCTCTGGAACTCATGCCGTTGGCTTAATGGTTAAAATTGGTAATCAATATTTATTTAGAGACACGGCCACGACATTTGATTGGACTTCAACCGCTACTGTAATGCAATTTGCGGTCACTACTGGCTCGGTTTGGAATAGCATCGCAATAAACAATGTTTTAGTCCCTACAGATGGCGAGGTTGAAATCAGATTGTATCAGCTTATTTGCAATGGAGGAACTGCTAACAGATATGTGGTTAGATACGATGATCTTTCGCTAAAGATTGAAAAAACTGCTGGCTTGTCTTTGGCAAAGCTTGGAGTTAAAGCGGTTACTGGCTCTCCTTATGCAAACGTGCATCCAGATTACAATACTTACATTGGAGACGCAGTTACTAGCAACTCGGCATCTGCAATAAAATTGCTTATCGCTGGCGATCCTGTATCTGAAGGATGGAGCAGAGACGGAGTTGAAGACTTGCCTTTGCTAGATATTATTGTGCAAGAGTTAGCTAACTTGAAAGGCAGAACCAACTACAGAATATTGGCAACCTTGGAGAGAAGACCAATTGACCCATTTAGAGCCTTTTTATTTAACGGCCGATATTGGGCTTTGGTTAGTTATCAGCTAAATTGCAGAACAGGAACGGCACAGATTGAGCTTTACGATTTAGGAATTGAACCAACGACATAAATGGCAGACGTAAATATTAGCAAATACACCACGCAAGTAGTAAGGGACGGAAGTAAACCAGCCTCTCCTGGCTATATTGTAAGCGAAGGACAAGACCCAGTTAATCCTCCAGGCACTAATAACTATGTGCCTTATTCTGGAGCTACTGACGATGTTCAGCTCGGTGAGTTTGGCTTGGAGACTGGCTATGTAAAGCTTGATACTACGCCAACAAATACGCCAGCGGATCAAGGCACTATTTATTGGGACGATGCCAAAAGCACCGCAGCCTTGATAATGAATGGAACTCTTCAGCACATAGGCCAAGACATTTTCTTTTATGTCAAGAACTCGACTGGCTCAAGTATTCCAAAAGGAACGGCGGTAAGATTTGACGGAACAGATGGCGCAAGCGGTCACTTGCTTATCGCTCCATTCTTAGCTAATGGAACTTACCCAAGTAGCTACTTTATGGGCGTTACTGCCGAGACAATTGCCAATGGCTCATTTGGTCAAGTAATGCACTTTGGTGAGTTGAGTGGAATTAATACGAGCGGTTATACCGCAGGTGCTTTGCTTTATGCATCGACAACGGTGGCTGGAGGTTTTCAAACAACAGCTCCAGTTGCTCCTAATAACATTGTTTTAATTGCTGCGGCTATTAACTCGACTAACAACGGCACTATTCTAGTAAGGCCAACTTACGGCTCAAATATAAACCAAGACGAAGGCGTAAAAATTACTAGCGTTGCGGATAAAGATTTGTTGCAGTATCAAAGCGGTACTGGCTTATGGGAAAATAAGACCTTGGCTCAAGTCATTGGCACGGCTTATGTCCCAAGTAGTCGAACAATTACCATAAACGGAACGACTCAAGATTTAAGCGCTAATAGGACTTACAATGTTGGAACTGTTACCTCTGTCGGCTTATCCTCTGCAACTAGCGGAGTTACTATCGGCTCAACTCCTGTAACAACTAGCGGAACGATTACAATTGCAATTGCAACTGCTAGCGGTTCTCAAAATGGCTTATTAAGTTCTACAGATTGGACTACATTTAACAATAAGCAGAACGCTTTGACAAATCCTATAACTGGAACAGGGACAAGCGGCCAAATTGCCTACTTTAACGGAACTACAACCATTACAAGTGAAAGCGCATTATTTTGGGATGCAACAAACGACAGGTTTGGGATTGGCACTATTACACCAAGCGATAATTTAACAATTGAAAAATCCTCTGCAAGCGCAGTATTTATTGGATTAAAAAGCAATTCGTCTGCTAACCAAGCCTATGTTGGCATGGAGTCTGGAGGTTTATTTCAGCTTCAAACAAACAATGGAATAGCTATTTATACAGGAGCTTCATTTTCTAGGAGAGTAGATATTTTTGCATCTACTGGAAACGTTGGGATTAACGTAGCAGGGTCAGACAATCTTTTTAAGCTTGATGTAAACGGTACTGTAAGAATACAATCTAATTTAACAGTTACAGCTACAAATGCAACTGGAGATTTTGCAACGATTGATGGAAGTAACATTATTAGACGTAGAACTGCTGCTCAAGTTTTAACTGACATTGGAGCGCAAGCAGCTTTAACCAACCCTGTAACAGGAACAGGAACGACTAACTACTTACCTAAGTTTACAGGTAGTACAACGATTGGGAATAGTTTATTTTTTGATGATGGTACAAGAGCTGGAATTGGTATAAATTCATTATCAAATACATTATTTACAATTTATGATTCTAGCGTTAATGGCGATGTTTTAAAAATTGAAAGCACAATTTCAAAAGCGGATATTTGGCTTAATAGTTCTACTGGCTCTAATGGTGCAGTTAGGATTAGAGGAGAAAGTAATTCTTTAAGATTTATTGCTGGGGGAGATGTAAGAGCAACTATTTTCAATGATGGAAATTTTTTATTAACAAATGGTTCTGGTTCCAACGCTGGCTATAAGCTAGATGTTAACGGAACTGGGCGGTTTAGTGGGGCTTTGACTGCTGCCTCTTTTGACGGAGCCTTTGCAAGTTTATCAAATTTTGGAAGTGCAACAAGTACCGTTCTTCAATTAGGAAATGCAAATAATGGTTTATACAGACCTGCTTTAAACTCTGTAGCTATTGCTACTAATGGTGCTGCAGCCCTCACCATATCCTCCACAGGAGCAGCTACCTTTTCGAGTCTAGGAACTGGAACTGTTTACTCAAATGGAGGAACGCTTACAAATACCAACCCATCAGACCTAAATTTAAAAATCAATGTTACGCCAATAAATTACGGACTAGAGGAAATACTAAAACTAAATCCAGTTTCATTCCATTGGAAAAATGACACAATCAACCAAGGAAAACAATACGGATTCATCGCCCAAGAAGTACAAAAAATAATGCCTGACTTAGTTAAACAAGGCGAGTATTTAGGACTTGACAAAGAGGCAATTTTTACAACTTTGGTAAAAGCAATTCAAGAATTAAAACAAGAAATCGACACTTTAAAAAACTAATAAAATGAAATCAATTTCCCCTGTAACAATCTGGAAAAACGGCGAAAGCCAAGAGGCTAACTTGCTAAACGCCATTATTATTAACGACAACCTTGCAACGTCTTGCTCGTTTTACTATCAGCTATGTAGTAGCGGAGAAGGAACAGAGGCAATGCCTTTGGTAATTGGTCAAACACTTGCAGAAGGAAATATTACAATGTCTGGAGACGATTACTTGGCTTGGGATGGAGACAACGATTACGCATTTTCCTATATTGCCGAAAAATTAAACCTAACACTTATCTAAAATTTATGATTGTAAACCTAGCAATTGCCTTAACTGACATCGAAGGCAACAAGATTCAAAACGAGAAAGGCGAGGAAATGCTCCTTTCTAAAATGGTCGGAAACGCTTTGTTTTCAGCTGAAGAGAAAGAAGACCCGATTCGACTTTACGAGTTGGCCAAGAAAATTTATTATTCTGATGGCGATATTGAAATTAGCAAATCGGATGCCGACCTAATAAAGGAAAAGGTAAAGGCCAAAGGCTTTACTGTGCTTGTTTTAGGGCCACTTTACGAGGCTTTAAAGGAAAAGTAATGGTAAACCACCACTAACAATTTATAGGCCTAGAAATAGGCCTTTTTTATTTCCTATTAAATCACTTATTTTTGGTAAACGAATGAATAAAAAAAATGCACCACGTCCCACCTTTTGAACAAGTTTTAGGCCTCGGAATCATTGGAACGCTAGCCTCGATTATTGAT
>JACCDO010306482.1_pt1 | contig 29371 bp, 14 predicted proteins | sample 7446101 | NCBI WGS metagenome assembly JACCDO01 (sample SAMN15323440, study PRJNA562643) | freshwater metagenome | isolation source: river surface water | place: USA:Blue River Watershed | collected 2017-08-16
GGTACACCATCTAAAACTAGTGCACAACCTGGTCGCACACTCTTACCTGCTCTCTCTTTACTAAAATGTCGAAGAAAAGGACTGCTTACTCGCAGAGAAAGCTTTTGCGCCAATGGACGAAACATTACACTACCTACTAGATATCTTGCACTAGAAACTTGCCTCAAAGGCTTTGACAATTGATCTCAATTGCCTTTGGATTAGTGGAAGAGGCTTTCCCTCCCTTTTTTTTGACGGTCGAAAAAATTTAAAGGAAGGCATCATCCACACCCAATACATAGAAGTTCCAGTAACTAAATAGTAGTGCGTTTGAGGGGAATGTAGGTGCAAGTACGGGCGGCGCAAGCGAGGAAAGGAAATAAATAATAATAAATTTACAAAGTTTCTAACAAAATCCTATTCTCTACTTCAGTTTTCACTTTTTTTATTCTGGCCGTCGTAACACTTGCGATGAAACGCGATTTTATTGGAGAATATTATCGAGGCGCCAGGCAACGTGGCGGCGTTCATAGGCGCCCAAATAACCTGGTTGGCGTAGCTGCTATTACTTGCGAACTTGCCAACACTTGCCCCAGGAGGGATGAAGAGAGGTCGGGCACACACGGAGCATCGAGTGTTTGGATCAACTTTTAAAGCCTTACGTTGGCGTTGATTCAATGTTTTCAGTAGTTTCAACGTGTCGTCTTCCAACACATCGTTACACTTATCACTGAGGAAAGCCTGCAATCCTTTCTGATTAATCAAGCGCAGCATGCGGTGGCGGAGGTGCGATATGGTGCTCAACGATGGGATTTTGTCCACTATATCCTTGGGGTTGATGTCGCAGTTACCTATATAATCCAGTAATTTCGCCAAGAAATCCGTGTTTTGCAGCGCATAATCCGTTAAATCCTTCCATAATTCCTGGTCGGTGAGGTAGTCATAGAGGAAATTAATGGCTTGACTCACATCGCTTATCTCGTGCAACAACAACTTCAGCGCCTCTTTCTTATTACCATTTTTGGCATATATATATACAATTTCTGGGTACAATTTAGGGTTGCATTTCTCACACTCTTGCATTGCGTAGTCAAGCGGGGCGAAGTTAGACACCTTTAAAAATGTCAAGAATTCGCTGTCTTTGGTGCTGCTGTTGCTCACTACGACCTCGGGTGATGACCACGTGTTGCTGTCGTCGTGTTTATCTCTTTTCTTCTTAAATTTAGGGGCGAACTCGGCATATAATCCCACTTGCAGCTTGTGATACGGTGCGTACTCTTGGTTGTTATTGTATACTTCGGGGATCTTAGTAAACAGTAAATGCAAGTACCAATGCAGCAGTTTGCGGTCACTACTGAGCTGCTTTACAACGGTTGCAACGGGTAATTTCTCTATTTTCACGAATAGCGACGACGCGGCTTCTTTGGATAAACGGATCAAACTCGCATATTTATCCTTGATTGCATCGAATAAGTCGTGGGTTTCGATCAGCTCGAAGACCTCTTGATACCTGCAAGAGCTGCCGTCTTCGCCACTATTCTTGCTTCCACTCGACGAGCTGTCGATATTCAAGTAACAATTGACAGCCTTTTCATAGAGAGACGAGTATAGGTACATCTTAGCTAGTGCCTCCGCGCAGTAGACATCATTCTTCTTGTTGTAACGTTCTAACCTGGCTATCAGTTCTTGGTGGTTGAATAGCGGCGGGTCAACAGCACCCCAATTAACTACAACATCTAATAGGGATTGGGAGTTTGAATGAAAGAAAAAGGCGATCACTACCTCGTACACCTCTTCGTTCAGCCGCGGATTTGTCGTTGGGATTACCGATACAATTTTTGACAAAGCATTCTTCCGTGCGAAGGTGTATATCCATCTCTCCCACAGTGCTGGGTCGGAACCAAGTAGCCGTTTGCACTCATTACACGCGGTTTCTATCTCATTTTTATCCAATAAATCATTCAAATATAGCGTGATGATGTCGTGGTAGTGGTACTTCGTGAGTGACACGCGGTCGTTGTAAGCCATGTTGGTTGCGAGTAAGTACTTTTGCTCTTTCAATGCAAGTCCCACTCTGTCGTTGATATCCCTCATCTCACTGACAATAATATCTGCATTCGTCAAGATAAACAATATAGGTGCTAGGCGCTGCACGCCTCTCTTCATGTCAATGATATCCACCAAGTTCCACTTGGAGGAGTTCTGGTTGTATTGGGGAAACTGATACGATGACAGCAGTCGGTGGTCCCAAGGTCCGTTCAATCCCGTGTTGTTCAAAGGAAGAATATCCGCAAATACCAATGCCCCATCAGAGCGTCGCACAACTTGTAGTTCAATGCATTCGGGGGTAGTCGAATCCTTGTTGCTCATCGACAATGGCGGGACGTAACCCAAGATCACCACATGACCTATGTCGAACGTAGAGATGCCACTAATGATACAGTCCGCGTTCCAAGTGCATACAGTTTTGGCAGTATATTTATTGATTTCGTTACCAGAGTTTGATTCGGCATCTGTATTACTAGTTGTTTCATTGAGGGATTCGTTATTACTATGATGGGATGCTTTGACTTCAACATGGCGATAGCAGTCCGCCCATCCGATGATAAGGTCTTTCCACGAGTCCCACACTAAATGGCACGGCAACGGGTTGTTTACATCGATATTATCAACGGGGCAATTTATGTAACAAACTGCTGTTTGTGTAACAATATCCATAATTCTAACGTGATATGTGTCTGCCCAAGCTACTAAATTATTTTTCCAAGCAATGTTAGAGATAGAAACGTTAGAGCCTTTAAACAGTATAATATTTTTATGCGCAAACCATTGTGCGCGATGATGTATCAATTTACCAGACGATGTACCCACCATAAAAGATCGTTCCCGATTTCTATTATTATTGTTATTATTATTACTTGCATCTTCTAAACATATGGACTTTATTGGTTCAGTGAAATGGACAACAACTTCTTTACTAGTATCTTCAACAGCTGTAGTACCAATAACTACAGTACCATTATCTGAACAACTTGCGATTATTTGCCCACTTCCATCAATCGAGATAGCATTTACTGGCCGATCATGCGATTTATATGACTTGCACAAACGTGGTGGTATGAATTCTAAAGCAACAACATGAATGTATCCATTTTCCGTTCCAATAACTACAAAGTCAAGAGCCACCGCGATAGTAGATATTCGATCATTTACTAATGCATCACCCAGTCTATTTTGATCAAACTTGCGGTATTTCAGCAAAGAGCCACTGGGGAAAGCAGAGGCAAGTGTCTCGCTCATAACGTGACGCTATATTAGTATGAATTCAGCGCTTTTAGTTTTTATTTGTTAATTGATTTTTTTATATCTCAAAAAAGGATCGGAATATTATAGAAAGAGAGAAAGAGAAACGATACAGTTACATTAAGCGATTAAAAGTATACGTTGAATGACAAGACTTATATTAATCACTTATTGATTATCACTTGTTATTTAAAGAACTCAAGAAGAAACTGATTTTCAGTTTCGTTTTTAAAATCAACAAATTTACTCAATAACAATGTCTCTTGTATTAGACTCGCTAGTACTCTCTCCTTAACTTAGATAGTATTTTAATTTAGTATTTTCTACTTTGAATTCAGGAAACCGGAACTGAGTCATAGGTAGAGGACAGAGAGGAAAACCCAGAAGACACGCCCCGCGCCACGTATCATTCAAACAGTGAGAATATCATACCTCTGTATCATACCTCTTGAATCATTCGTTCGCGTTACTCGTATAAACTTAGCATATCTTCAACGATTATAATCGCGTTCGCACAGAAGAATCAAGGTTAACTGTCATCTAACATAATTATCATTTGAAATATCAAAACAATTTTTCTACTGATATAGTAATTGACGCCAAATGGATGTCTTTACAAATCAAGTAAAAGCACTAGCATGGAAAAATGCTGTATTAAAGTTTCGTTTTAAATTCACTTTATTGTTCGAATTGGTTATTCCAGTCGGTATAATGCTTGCATTGGCTGGTATAAGATCGGTATTGAAACCTCAAACATCTGATATATATTTTCCTTCAACACCAAGTCCGGGCACATATAATTCTATGCTGCTTCAACAAAATAAAGATGGAGATAAAGGTGCTTGCGTTAATAATGTGTTTTGGAGATGTCCACTGTACCCAGATTCTGACAAGACTTATGTGTACGGATCATGCACTCAAAACGGTGCCGATCCTATGACAGCAACCGGAAATAGTTTATGTCAGCGCTTGACGATCGCTGTTGCACCTGATGATTCAAGTGATGCAAGTGCTGTTGCAGCTGCTCAAGATTACATGGACTTCATGAATAATTACCTTTACTCAGATGCGGTTCAAGCTCGTTATTCGGATTGGTATAACACATCAATTGATTATACGTGGGTCGATTATTTTGACTCTGCTGACGCATTTGATGCCCATATTTCATCAAAAAAATATTCGCTAGATCCAACCGTTAAGATTTACAACAGTGCCATTATTTTCACGAGTGGATATCCAAGCTATAAGTATGTTGTGCGAGTAAACCAAACGGTCACTCCTTATGGCTACGAGAACTCGAGTCCATCAACAAGTGGCGACTATAACGTCGATATTAGTGTAAAAACAGGCGATGATTACGTCGGGGAAAACGGGCAATACCTGCCATACATGGATAATTACTTCTCATCTTATTACATATCATTGATGGACAGTGTTACCACATTCGTAACCACTAAAGCCTGCCAAGGTGCTAGTAAATGTGATACTGATAGCGCATATATCTTCCACACTCAGGGTGGTGTTCAATTCCCGCATGGTACTGTGTTAACATTCGGGTTCTGGTCTGCACTTGGAGATTTATTCGCCTTGTTAGTCATCATCTCGCTCTTGTTCCCGTTCTCCAACATGCTCAAGGCTCTGGTCCACGAAAAAGAGTCAAAGTTGCGAGAAGGAATGCTTATGATGGCCATGAAAGGAACTGCCCTCTGGACGTCGTGGCTGTTTCACTTCTACAGTCTGTTCCTTGTGCTGGCCATACTCTTGACTCTAGCGAGCAGCCTGTTGTTCAAACACTCGGATACCGCCTTGATATTTGTCTACTTCATTGTGTTTTTCATGGCGAGTATTTCATTCAGTATTCTGATGTCGGTATTTTTTACAAGAGCAAGAACCGCGACGATTGTGGGCACCTTGCTTCATTTTGGTGGATACTTCGTGTATATTGGTGTTCAGGCCACCCTCGGCAGCAATGCATCTAGGTCGCAGCTAATGGCTGCCATGATCCATCCTGCGGCGGCGTTCACTTATGGTACATTAGCATTCACTGAATACGAAGACGCAGACATCGGTGTGACCTTTTACACCTGGCAAACATCGACGACGTTCCCTATTACCTTCCAAGACTGCCTCAACATGATGTTTATCGACAGCATTTGGATGGCTCTTCTCGCGTGGTACTTGAATCATGTGTGGCCATCAGAGTACGGTACGCACGAGCCGTGGTACTTTATCTTCATGCCTAGCTACTGGATAGGTTGCTTCAAGTCTTTCGCTGGCTGCTTTCTTTGTCGTAGCAGCAGCGGTAGCTACGGCAGAGTCATCTCTCCGAAGCTCGATGGAGATCTTGAGCTAGTCAATCTCGACAGCAATGTGGAACCAGTTTCCGATGTCTTACAGGCTCAGGTTGAAGCCAAAACTTGCGTGGATATCCACAATTTAGTGAAAGAATTCCAATTCAATGGTGTGGTGAAGAACGCGGTTGACGGGTTGAATCTTACGATGTATAGTGGACAGATAACCGCGTTATTAGGGCACAATGGTGCAGGTAAAACAACTACCATCTCTATGTTGACTGGGTTGATTCCACCAACCAGCGGCTCTGCAATTATCGAGGGATACGACATAGCGTATGACATGGATGAAATCAGAAAGAACCTCGGTGTTTGCCCTCAACACGACATTCTTTACCCCGATCTGACTGTGCAAGAGCATCTTATCATGTTCGCCTCCTTCAAAGGGTTGACCGGCAATAAAATCAAGGATGAAGTAGAGAAGATGATCCAGTCCGTCGGCTTGACCGAGAAGCGCCACGCGCTGAGCAAGACCTTATCCGGTGGACAAAAGAGAAAGCTTTCAGTTGGTATTGCGTTTATTGGCGGTAGTAAGGTGGTCTTTCTTGACGAGCCAACCAGTGGTATGGACCCTTACTCGCGCAGATTCACCTGGAATATTATCAGACAACACAAAGAAGGTCGCATCATTGTATTGACCACTCACTTCATGGACGAAGCAGACAACCTCGGTGATCGTATTGCAATCATGGGAGATGGCAAGCTACGCTGCTGCGGCTCGTCCTTGTACCTCAAGAAGACCTACGGCGTCGGCTACAACATGACCATTGAGAAGCACAATCCGTTGGCATTCAACTCGCAAATGGTCCTTGGCGACCTGCACAAGTTTGTTGCTGATGCCAAGATTATCACTGATGCTGGCGCAGAGTTGACTGTGCAATTGCCGTTGAGTGCAGCCTCTAAATTCCAAGAGATGTTCAGTAGCATTGACAACAAGATGGAGTCGATGGGCATCGAGTCATACGGTATGTCAGTCACCACGTTAGAAGAGGTGTTCATCAAGGTTGCACACGGCACCCAGACTCAGCAAGTGCAAAACACTGGCAAGACGAAGCAGGAGCGAATAGAGGAGGGCGCGGACACAATAATGGCTGATTTCGTCATGAACAAGCTCGACACTTCGCACCACCTTCAGTACTTCATCAAGCACATCCACGCCATGTTCGTCAAGCGGGTGCTGTACTTCAGTCGCGACACCAAATCGTGGATATTGTCCTTCTTCCTGCCTTTCGTGTTTGTCTTGCTCGGTATGATAGTGATCACGACTTCCAGTTTGATTGTCATCCAACCTCAGCGCGAAATCTCCACCAGCATGTACAACGAAGGCTGCACCGAGTACTACCCTATGCGCTATAACACAGAAGGATTCGACTTATCGGATGTCCCATATGGATACCAGGGAGGAATACAAAATAACAATTATACATTTGCCGGACTGAACTTGGACACGCTTCCAACGGATATCATGGGCAACATCGTGGATAACGTGCACTTCCCGCTCGATGGCAACGCCTCGTTCTACGACTTCTACGACATCTCCCAGTCCCTGTGGCTCCATCGCGACGACCTCAAGGCAGCGCAGTTCGGCTCGGCCGCCTTCTCGGATTATTACACGAACGTTACTTCAAGTCAATCCATGAATAAGACCGTGGAGTTGGATTGGTACCTGTACGCCAACTTCACCGGTCGATATGCGGCGCCGTTGACCCACGCTCTGGTGTCGGAAGGGTTGGCTCGCACATACGACCCTACCATTACATTGGGTGTGTCAATCTATCCGTTCCCTTTGACTTACCTTGAGAAGGAGCTTGTAAGTAGTTACAACATCGACACCGTGACCACGTTCATCATGTTGGCCATGCCATTTGTCGCGGCTTCGTTCGCTGCTTTTATCGTGCGAGAGAAAGAAATTAAGAGCAGACACTTGCAGTTTGTATCCGGTATATCTGTGTGGGCGTACTGGTCCTCGGCATTCATGTGGGACTTCCTCTGCTACCTAGTTACCGCGTGGAGCATGATATTTTTGTACGGAGTCTTTCCCGAAACGGACCTCTTCATCGGTGCCAGCGCCTTCGGTCCATTCGTGGGGCTCTTCATCCTGTTTGGTCCCGCAATGATCGGCTTCACTTACTGCTGCTCGTTCTTTTTCAAGACACCATCCGGTGCCCAAATTGCGATGGTTAGTTTGTTCATCGTGACCGGGCTGATCCTCACCATCGTCGGTCTGGTCCTGCGCATTCTCTTCAACGATAAATACATGTCAGTCATTCGATTCATCTTTATGTTGATACCACCGTACGCATTCGGCGACGGATTGCACAGCTTGGCACTCATCCAACTGTGGTCGTTAACCGAAAATGAGGGAGGCGAGTTGTACAAAGCGAGCGACATGAACATCACCGGCTACAACCTTGTGTTCTTGGCTTGGGAGGGCGTTGTATTCTTCGGGATAGCCGTTTTATACGAGTATATTTCTAGCATTCCGTCGTTGGCATCACTCATTGACAGCTGGATCATGTACCTTTCTGGCAACAAAATCCCGGTGGTTAACATCGTCAGGGATGAAGATGTCATCGCAGAGGAGACCCGCGTTAAATCTGAAGAGGTCAGACAAAACTCCTCTATATTGGTCGATGGACTGAAGAAGATTTATCCTGGCGGCAAGTACGCCGTCAAAGGAGTGAGTCTAGCCATCCCTAACGGTGAGTGCTTTGGTTTACTCGGGATCAACGGTGCTGGTAAGTCCTCCACATTATCAATATTATCCGGCGAATTCCCACCAACAGAGGGCCAAGCATGGCTCGGCGGTCTCAACCTACTTACCGATATCCATCAATGCCGTCGCAAAATTGGTTATTGCCCTCAATTTGATGCATTATTTGAATTATTGACGGCTCGTGAACACCTGTATCTATACGCACGCATCAAGGGCATAATGGAGAAGGACCTGCCTCAAGTCGTAGAAAACAAATTGAATGAAATGGGACTCGTGGAGTATGCCGATAAACCTGCTGGTACATACTCCGGCGGTAACAAGCGTAAGTTATCTGTTGCCATTGCAATGATAGGTGAGCCATCGATAGTGTTCTTGGACGAGCCTAGTACTGGAATGGACCCAGTTGCGCGCAGATTTATGTGGGACGTCATCACAGACATCGTCACGAAACGTGAGAAGTGTTCAGTGATTTTAACCACCCATTCAATGGAGGAGTGCGAGGCATTGTGTACTCGCATAGGTATCATGGTTGGAGGAGTTTTACGATGCCTCGGCAGCGCCCAAAGACTACGTGCTCGTTATGGTCATGGTTTCCAAATTGAGATAGGTTTAGCGTTACCAACCTCTGCTGAAAATGAGGCAAAAGAGAAAGAGTTGTTCAATTTACTCGGGAAGAAAACGGTTTTGGCCTCAGAGATAACCATCACCAAAGATGAAGTTTGGCGTTTACTTGATGCGTGCAACAAGAGTTTTTGGAAGGAGAGATTGAGTCACACTGGTAGTGGCTCCGAAATCATCGGTACCATTGAAAACCTGGGCAGTGTGTCTCTGAAAGTCTTCACCGCGTGGTACATCTTGGAGTCGTACTTCGACTCATTATGCCAATTTTTACATGAGAATTTTACCCAATTTTATATTCGCGAAAGACAGAGTAGTAAAGTGCGTGTTGAGATCGAGTCGTTGGATAGTAACGGCTCCAAGAGGTCGTTATCTTACATGTTTGGCATCATTGAAAAAGGAAAGGATAAGTCGCACATCCAAGAGTACTCCATCAGTCAGACTTCGTTGGAACAAATATTCAATCAATTTGCATCACAACAAACGGAAGAAACGGGTTCGGCAGTTGGGATTGTTCAAGCAGTTCCAGCACAGGTTCCTGTCGCCGTGTCAGTGCCAGCAAATCAACAACCTCAAAATACTCGTGTAGTTGTCAACCATAATCACGCATCACTATAACTCTTAAGTAGCAACGTTGCGTTTATGTAAAGTAAAAAAAATAATAATAATTCATCAATTGCGCTTGTATATTTACATTAATAAAACATATTGGGTAAAATATTAAGTGTGACACACCGTCTGCTCATACATACTACTGCTCCTTCACTGCAAACTATCCATTAAGTTTATGTAACGTCATATCAACAACACTATCCTTAAACAAAAAGAATAACTTAATTATAACCAGCATATCCCTCTTGTTCAGGGGCAGCTAGGACGTGAGAGTATTTGCATGTATCACCTCGTTCACAGGTACCCTTTTGGAAGTTGAAACATGGTTTTGGTCCACTTGAGAATGAAGCAGGTGCATCTCCACCAGCTTCATGAGAAAATCTGCATGAATCACCACGATCACATTCACCACGTTGAAATGCGTAACAATTACCAGTTTTACCAGATGAGAAACCACGATTGAAACTACTGCCATGTGAGAAACGGCAGCTGTCACCACGATCACATTCACCACGTTGGAATGCATAACAAGTACCTGATTTAGGACTACTTCTGGTGCTATTGAAGTTGCGGAATGCACCATTTGAAGGAGAAGACTCACCTTCATGGGAAAAACGGCAACTTTCACCACGGTTACATTCACCACGTTGAAATGCGTAACAAGTACCAGATGAACCGCCTCTTGAACCATAACCTTGACGACCAGAACCAAAGTTAGTGAATGCGCCTGATGATTCTGAACTTTGTTCGTGTAAAAAGCGACAATTTTCACGATTACATTCGCCTATGCAATAAAAATATTCAATAAGCAACATGATTACAAGAAGATGTAGTGAAAATATTCGTTTGATGAAGTAAAGTAGAAGTAATAGTCGCTTGGTATCAAAGCAAGCCTATTGGCATTGTAAACTGAGAAATGATGAAGGAACAAACCTTTTTGGTACGCGTAGCAGACCCCCGCCATGATTTGTTATGTAGGAATCAAGTGTGTTGAACTGATTTTTGTTAGCGATTTATCGTTGCTTGGGGGTGTTCCGATACTGACGCACGTACTTTAATTTACTAAAGAAGTATCACGAGATATTAATTAGCTACTAACAAGTAAAAGGAAGTTACTATTTTAATGATATTGACCCAGTAAATTAACATATTAGTGGTATTAAATATTTTACATATTTTAATGAGGTACAAATGGTTAACTTATAGTTTTCAATGACTGGAAAGGCCACATATTCCCACGCTTTTATTATCAACATTACTCAGAGTTTCGACATTCAACGTTAGGGTAATTTCAAGACAAGGGGCCGGTTATAAATTGACTCAGACAATTTCGATGAGTCACTAGAAAGAAAAGCATTTTGAAGAACTTTGATATTATTATTTCTGGTAACATGTTAGTTATCTTGTTATTGCTAGTGCTATGCATTGCAGTCAATGGATTTGTAATGCGAGCAGCGCATCGTGGAGTGAAACCATTGCACTCTCTTCCTGCTGATATTGTAAGTAAATTGGATGATTTAGTAGCAAGTAACAAAGCCTTGAGTAATAATAACGAGTTGGCTGCCACTGTAGACTCAAAGACAGCAGATATCATTGAAAAGTATAATACATATAAGGAAATAAAAAAAATGATGATAAAATTACGTTTGATGTGGACAAATGAAGCAAGTGAAAGAAGAAAAGCTAAACAACTTAAATCATTCGTTGAACTATACAAGGGTAGATTAGACATTGAAGAAATTATCAAGGAGAAATTAGGATACACAGCAAATAAAGGAAATGATAAAATTCCAGAGTTAGAATTGGTAAGTAAGTGGGATTCAGAAATAGCCAAATTACAAGTAAAATTAAAAGAAGTAGAAATACAAATGCCTACTGGTATGAGCACTAAAGATGAGAGATTTGGCCTTAATTAAATAAGCTTACTGTGTCATGTGTATAATTAATATCTGTGTTAATCACCAATGTACTATGAAACTCAAAGCGTCACGTTATTTGGGACATTAAGATAGAACATGTATTGAATTAAATAGGAATTAGCATTGTGATTATTATTAAGATCTGTATAATTTTTTAAATACATAATGCTCAAAAACATGGCCTTGTGACTCCCATTAGACTATTCTTACTACAAAATGATGATAAAATGCTAAAAAAATGTTGAAATGTTAATGTACACTCTATGTTTACAGATATTTACAGCTATTAGTTATAGTTGAATAAAGCCTTTACCAATAATCTTCAGGATGTAATTTTTTTCTGAACGTGTTAGCCCAAATTTCACATCGTTTCCTTTCGGTTGATGTCACTGGGCTCATGTCAAATTGAGCGAGCTTACTACATGAGTGAAGTACCATATTGCGATAATGTTTGTGTTCTTCAATAGGATTACCAAACAACGTCAGCGATTTTAAGTCTTTAAAGCCAGAAAATTTCTTTATTTCTGATAATCTACTAACTTGGTTTGCCTGCATATATATTGTTGTCACGTTTGGTAACTCCTCGGAAAAATTATCCGGAATTTTACTTATTTGATTAAAAGACAAATCTATCCAAACCAATTTCGTTATATCAATCAGATTTGTCAATGACGGTGATACTATTATCTTTAATGACTTTATCATATTATTACCAAGTCTTATTGCTTTCACTTCTTCTAATTTACCCTTTTTACCAGTTACTTCAACGAGTGAACTTGTAGTTATTGAATTATTATCTAGTGCTCCTCCTGTAACTAAAGTAGAGCTTTTATTGCTCTTACCAGGAGAATTTGGTAATATAAAACTTCCTCTTTCTTGTATGCTCTTGGCATATTGCTCCTCTGTTTCAATATCACAAAATGTCAAATCCAACACACCAATAACATGCTTAGACGTCATCTCGAGAACTTTGCTGGTCACAGCAACTGCGACCGTAGTTTTCTTCTAAACTTGGTGTCTTGGGCTCATCCGTAACAGTCGAAGGCCGGCCCTGTCGGTTCAATATCCAAGATAAGCTGAATGTGGCGAAATTATGCACGGTGCGGCTGGATAGAACAACAATTATGCTGTTCCTTGACTTACTTCAATGATGAAGTCCTAATATGTTCTTTTTCTCTTGATAGAACAGCCGGTACTAATAACGAATTGTCAAAAAAATTGTAGTTTTAACATAAACGAAATATGAAGATGGTGTGCAAACCAGGCAACGCGACCACCTTGTTGACATTATTCTGGGCATTTTCGAGGTAGCAACGTGTAAGATTCAACGAGTTTATCAAGATGCCCTTACCGTCAATCACTGGAGGCGCTATTACGAGTGCTAGTTCTCAGAGTACTGGAACACCTATTCGGAGTGAAAGTGCCAAGGTTTCTGCGCCAATATCTACACCAAATACAGACACAAATGTGATTAACAGAAAAGCTTCAGTTTCTACCCCTAAAACTGAGTCTTTAAGTAAGTCTGTGCCAGATAGTAATCAAGCAGTTAGCAATCGCAAAGCATCTGTCACAGCTCCTGCTCCCACAAATAGGAAAGCATCTGTAACAGCTGCTGCTGCAAATAGAAAGGCATCTGTCACAACTCCCACAAACAGAAAATCTTCAGTTGCTCCTGCTACTGGTGAAAAGGAAGAAAAAAGAACTGATTCTTTGGTAGCTGCTGTATTATCAAACTCAATTAAAAGAACTAAAAGAATGTTATCAAAAGTTGATATTAGGAGAAGAGTCGGTATAAATCTGGGGGCGCACAAAGAAATGGAAAAGAACATACACTCTGTCCTTGAAGATCTGGAGGATGGCGATGAAAAGGAACAGTTAAAATTTGAAGAAACCATCAATAATATGTCCCAACTTGAGTATAGTGAGTACTTGCTCAAAGCAAACACCGACATCAGCGACAAGGACGCCTCGCTTGCGATGCCGTTAGGGTTGAAGTACCCAGTGCTACCTAAAGTTGGTGAGTATAACTATAGTGATAGTGGAAAAGTCTCTGTCGATAAGAATGTCGACTCTCGTTTATCTGGTTTACCCGGTAATTTGAGCATGTCTATCTCCGAGACGAATACGTACTTCGGTTCTAACGGTAGGTTTAACTTTTATGAACGCTATCAATGGTTACTTAAGCAGCGGGATATCACGTGCAAGACAGCCACAGAGAGCACCTCAAGTCTTCGTTATAACATTCAAGATAAGAATCACGATCCCGTGTACCAGGAGCACGGATTCAGTCCTACGCGGCAAAACAAATTGTTATTCGATCGAAGTGGGAAGTGGTCGTCACCGTCATCATTGAGCCAACAGATGGATAACCTTATGCTGAGCGCAAACATGAATAAAAGTGGGATGGACGGTACAGTTGAGAGCGTTGACGACGACATATTCGATGCAAGTTTCACCCCAAATTTCACAGGAAATACATCAAATAACACCCTTCGCCGTGACTCGGATGTGAGTGATAGCACCAACATCGGTACCGTTGAACAATTCCTCTCATCCCTAACTAACTCAGATGAGTTGGACTATCCACACACCCCTCGAACCACCTATATAGACGCATGCATCAGCAGCAACATGACCCCAAAAGCCAACGTAGTAGTTAGAAAAGAATTATCAAAATGCTTAGATTTGCGGCATTTAGGGATCGGCAATGACTACGCGAATGCGCTGGTAACGTCCCTCGTCAACCTTCCTTACATCGAGGCCGTAAACCTAGAAGACAACCGCTTAGACGACGAGAGTCTAGGCCCGATTGTGTCGACGATTGCCACAACACCCGGGATCATTGAAATTAACCTCTCGAATAACGAGCTCGGTCCCAACACCGCATCAGCTCTATCTAATTACTTGCAATCGAGTAACTGCACGTTAGAACGGCTTATTCTCAGCGCTGCAGATGTCGACGACTTCGAATGCGAGCGGTTTATCTCGGCAATTGCGAATAATAGAAGCGTGAAGCAGCTTATGATGTCCAAGAATTTAATTGGTGCATCAGAAAATTTGAATACCGTTTATCCCGACCTAACGACTGGGTCAGAGGCGATCGCTAACTTGCTGCGATCAAAGACGTGCATGCTGGAGTCCCTGTCCCTGGACTGGAACATGATCCGCTTAGACGGCGCGATCGATCTGGCGTCGTCTGTAGGAGAAAACACATCGTTAACATACTTGGATATATCATACAATGCACTTGGGTTTGATGGAGGTGTTGCACTAGGTGTTGCACTCAACGACAACAACACATTGACGTACTTGAACATCGGTAGCAACAACCTGACCGCGATCCCTTGCTTCACCATCTGCTCGGCTATACTTGAAAATCGTAGTCTTAAGAATGTATATTTTGATGGCAATCCAATAGGGGAAGAGGGCGCCAAGGCAGTGATGATGATCCCGATGCACATCGGCACACGCACAGTAGTAAGCGCAAAGGATTGCAACATAACCATGAAAGATCCCAAGTTTTGGTTTGATTTTGATAAGCCAATAAGTGAGTACAACTTGAACTTGACTGACGGTTACGAGCGAGCCATCGCCCTACTCCTGCTGAACATAGTTGTATCCCATCCAACTTATGAGTTTGAGACCGTTGAATACATAGAAAAACCTAACTCAAAACCAGTGAAAATTGAGCTTGTACCCGCGGTAAGCTATGAAAAAATGGAACATTTCACTGCATCACAGCGCAAAACCTACGAGTCCCTACTGAAGATAGAAGCGGCTTCGTCGGACATCAAAGAGGCCGTGCGGCTGTTCCAAGAGACCGATGAAGACGGTAGTGGTGAGTTAGATAAAGATGAAATTGAAAATTTATTAAAGAAAATGGGATTAGATATCACGCAAGAGCGGTTGGATGAGATCTTCTACTTGTATGACGTGGACGGAGGTGGCACAGTGGAGCTTGCGGAGTTTCTTACTTTCTTACGCACGCAAGCAGTTGAAGCAAAAGCCCGCGCACATGATCTTGCATCCGCACCAATATTTGTCCCTAAAGACCAGGACCATCTGCGTAAGTACAAGCCGCCGTTGACTGGCGTGCTGCGGATGAAAGTTATTGATGCATTCGTTCAGAAGCTTGTCTTCAGAACCATGTCAAGCGCCGACAAGGACTGCATCAAGCATGTTGCATCCAACGTCAAAGAGAGTGCTTTGATGATATTTCACGGGATTGAGAATGCCAAACTGCGGTTAGATGAGGCAATTTCACTGTTTAAGACGTTGATATTAGACATGAATGATCCCATTGCATTAGCTTGCAAGCTGCTGCCGCAGATAGCCAGTGCGAATGACGCACGACAGTTTATTAATAATGCATTAGGTGGTAATCGCATTGAGATGTTGAAGTTGAAGCGCGCAATGGGATTTGCATTGAAACCTATTCTAGGCCATCCTAACGGCTACTACATCCTGGATATGACCAAGCATATGGACCGGATATGCTTGAATAAACTGATTGAAATATCCAAGAATGTCAACACAATTCGTAAGAATAAGTGCACACTTGCTCCTAACGTGGGCATAACCGGGGATTACAGTCAGTTAGGAAATTGGTCATGTTTTCGCAATGAAATGTTGAATTCTAAGCCAGTAACAATCGATGCGGAGTTCGCAACCCCATTGCCAAGAGCGGGACGAGTTGAGTTTGATTTTATCGGTACCACGCGGCCACCTAAGGACGCACTAGTGGCTAATGATCAACGTGTACTCAAGATCCTCTTATCACACTACTTACTTGAAGAGAACGAGGTCCCTGGGAATTGGTTGACGTTGAAGAAGCAGAAAGCGATGGCTGAGCGCAGTCTCGACTGTGACGGGCACACGATGTACAAGTGTCCGGTGCAGAAGGCGCAAAAAATTAGCTTTCATATGAGTGAGTTCTATACTAACTTACCGCAACGAATGCGGCAATATGACACCATGGCTGCGAGAGAAAACAACAAGAAATCTACGAAAACAGTGCAGCAGAAGGGAAAGAAGTCGAAGGGGCCGAATCGCACGACCATACAAGGCGGCACCATGAACCTGTCAACCGTGCACACAACCTACACCGAAGAAATAGAAAAATATGAAGAAGAAGTGCCAGAAAGTGAAGATGAAATGTCGATATCCGATGAAGAGAGTGGAGGCAGCAGCAGCGACGACGACACCGCACCTCCTGAAGGCGGCAAGTCACCCAAGACTTCAAAGAATTTAAAGAAAATGGAAGAGTTGCAATTAACCCGCAACCCCAATCCCGAGGATTTTTTGTTGCGGTTATTGCAGGCGCTACACTCCGAAGAGATATCTAACGGAGCGAAGGCGCGGCGCATTATTGAGTGCCTCGAAGAGGCTTTCAATCGCACTTATATCTTCGCTAGACATCTTGCACTAGCCGTTAGATTATTTTTTAAAATGGGACACCGCAAAGCAACAGAGTGGTTTGGGTCGTATCGCGTCGACCTTATAGTCGCCGTGTTTGCCAGAGTTATTGATATCCACAATTTTGAGTTAGTCATGAAAGAATTGTCACCATTTGAAGCAGCATGTGTTTATTGTCGCATAGGTATTCTCAGCTTGTACAATCCTTGTAAACCAGAAGGTGGCTATGAGTTAGATTTGAGTAGAAGAGAGGAGAGAATAGTTGCAAAATCTTTGTGTTTACTTGCGACTAACGAGCCAGGTGATAATTGGTTGACTCAAATATTTAGATGGCAGCGTGACATGGATCCCATGCCTGGCTGGGAGTTGACTCAACCTTGGTTAACTGATACAGGTATGCCGATGAGAGGATTATTATGCATTGACTATTACTCTGGCGACTGCAAAAATCTTCGTGGATGTAGACCAAATGTAAGTTATAGAAAGCACCTATTGCACTTAGTGTTGATCGATGAATGGGAGTTGGTGGAAGAAGGACTGCGGGATAAACCATTAAAGACCACATTTGCCAGTACTAAAGTGTTAGAAGCTAATAGAGGTATGTGGCTGACATATTTATTGCCAAAAATTGACGAGAAACGAAAAAGATAACATGAACTGACTAAATTTGTTTATTTTGTACATAATATTTACATTATTGGATTTCTTCAAGCATTTTCACTATAAATTCATTAAATTGGACATTATTCTTTCTCATTTTGTGTAATTCGTTCCTTCTCTCGTTGCTATTCACTATACTATCAATTCCTGCTATGTGTTCTCTTAACCTTTTTGATTTTAAAGTAGACTTTATGTATGTCGATGACGATAATTTATTTAATTGCTGTGTTGACAAAAGTTGAGGGACGTCGTCATCTACATCCGCTTTTTGTTTAGTTTCTGCAGTAGGTACATCTAAACTACCAGATTGTTGGAGTTTTTCTTGTTGACAATTTTGCTCTTTGTGCAACTTGCAGCACTGTACTGAACAGTAGATTGCTTTGCAAGTCGGACACTTGTATTTATTGCTCGCCTGCTGGCATACAATACAGATCGATGACATCAATGAAGTGTTATATCCGACACATTAGTCGTCTCCAGAATTGGCGATTTATACTATAGATGGTTAAATTCCAATCGGAAGTTCCGACTATCTCAATTGTTGAATATTGTTAGAGGTGTACTATTATCTATAGATACATAGCTCAGCAATAGTACTTTGAATAGTATTGAATACTTTTGAACACTTTTAAATACTTTTGAATTCTTCTATTTGAGATTAATCGAAATAATTTCAGATAAACATCGCAACTGTACCGATTCTATAATACAAATAAGTATTAGAGTAAAACTAATTCTATTAAGTAGAGTAGCTTTAGTCTTCTTTCTTTTCTTATGAATGCAGTTCCGGTTTTGGAGTCAAGCGTTTTTTCTCCCAAAAATACAAAGCGTCGAAGGATAGCAGCAACATGTCGCGGGTTACAGAGAGTCGTGCGTACGATGCGCACTACGATGCGACGTATACCAACCCCTTCACTCAGATGAACAATGATCCACGGGTTAAAAGCTCTTTATCATCAAGTAACATGGTATCTGGAACTTCGCGATACAAATACTTTCGTCGCCCTGTTATGCCAAGAGTGAATGCTGTACCCCCTGAAATATTGTTGGCACCAACAGTTACACAAGATCCAATGAAGCCCGTCGAACATGAACCTGAACCATTGATAAAAAATGCTGAAGTTCAAACGATTTTTCGTGATTCAGAGGCACAAACTGTACCATATACTCCAGAGTATACTATAACTGGTGATACAGATCCTGAAGTTTTATTATTAAAGAATTTAACCTTTGAAAACGGGGGTCTTCCATTAGGCAAGAAAGAAATTGATATGGTTGAATATGCTAGATCAAAACGAGATGTTGAAAGCAATTTACCACCATTTACCGACGAGGCTAGTCTGTGCTTTCGAAAGAAGTTAATGGAACAGCAAGAAATGCGCGAGTTTAAACTACGAGAAGCAGAGATGGATAGTAAACGCGAAGAAAGGTTGATAAAACTACAAAAAGCTTTAGAAGATCGTAATGAGACAAGTGAGTTTTTATCGTCACAACGTGTCGAAGCCATGCGATCTATCCGTTTGGATGAACGTGAAAAGTTATTAGCAAAAATAAGAAGTAAAAGAATAAAAGTATTAAGAAGACTCGCGCTTGCTAGAAATACTGCTGATCCAATTCTATCAGATGGTAGAAGTAGGGACATAATTGGGGATTATTTTGATCGCGCATCGACCATCTACGCCCCTATAAAACGTGATGGAAAAGGAACTAAACCCGAATTTGCAAAGTTTGATGTTGCATCCAGAACTGCACCGCTTGATGTAATGAATAATATTGTCGATCTAGAGTCAGCAATACCACCTTCACTACTTCCACCTACAGATCATGATTCCTTTTCACCAGAAAAAGTTAAACAAATGTCTAAAACGGCACCTGCTGGATTGAAGGGATCAAGAGCCGCCGAAGAGAGGATGACGTCTGCAGCCAGAAGACAATTAAGAGATACTAAACGTGATTTAGAGGAGATGCATCTAATCTTATTGAATAAAAAACGTGAAGCTCAGACGAGTGCATCAGGTCATGCTAAATCAAGAGGTGGTACCAGATCGCAAGAGAATCCTAATAAGACAGTAGATTTAGATGAAACAAGACCTAAGAGCACAGCAGGCACGAAGACCGTTAAAGGTCGTCCATCAACACCTGATCTTACCATTGATGAAAACGGCAATGAAATATCTGACAATATTGAGTTTTACAACGCATGTGTATTCATGCAACGCCTTATCCGCGGCAGAGCTATTCAGAATATTATGTTTGAAAATAAGCTGCGTAGAAGTGAGTTGATTAATGAGCTTCGCGTTGCTGATGAACAACTATCAGCTCAATCACCTAAGTCGGCTGCAGTTGTGAATGCTGAACTCAAAGCACTCCGTGAAATCAGATTAAAGGATACTACAATCGATAACATTGTTGGCGGAGTAACTTCGAACGTTATATATAATGCCTCCCAAGATTATGAAAGAATAGAGTTATTCGATAAGATGGAAGGCCTCATTCAAGGAGCGTATGATGAACGCAGAGACGCTGAAGCAAAAGAAAGTGGTAGAAGACAGAAGGACAACATGCAATATCCTGTTGCGTCCGAGTAACAAAAGATAATTCTGTAAATGTAACTACTGTTTTTAGCATTACACCTATTTATTCGTCATAATAGACTGCTTCTTTCCCGCCAAGTGAACTTTGGTGGCTTCATATACTACAAAAAACAATCCACAACTTGGCCCGACGTATACAACTCGAGGTCCTAGACCTGAAAACAAGCCACTAATTCCTTCCGTTTTGGCCAAGTTGGTGGCCGCTTTGAATGCATTACTAAATGATATCGTAGCGATCGTTTTATCGGTCATTAATCTAGTTTTGACGACATCTAATGGAGTAGTAATAGCTGCACTAAATGAGCCAGCAATTGCACCTACAAGCATATTTTCCACAGGTTTAAGGGTTCGTGTGGTGCCGTCCGCATTCGTTGCGAATTGTTTAGAGTATGTGCTCTTTACTATTTCATATGATGGTAACTGAATTGCTCGGAAAGGTACGTCACGCATAATTTGTCCAGCATATCCTCTATAAAATCCTTTTATTCCAGAATTTTTCCATGTAGATGCAAATGCACTAAATAAATTATCATGCATACCACCTTGCATCTGCTGCTTTATAACTTCACTGGGACATAACCAAAATGAACCTGTTAAGTCACCTAAAATAGCGGATAACATAAACATAGCTTCTGGTCTAGCGTTTGGAAATGCAGTTAATAATTTTGATTTGTATACTTCATAAGAGCCAAATGTTAGCATTCCATAAGGTATTTGACCGGCTAATGATCCAAACACACCTTTAAATAGTGATAAGGAGCTTATTGGAGCCATGGTAGCTCTTACGCTAGGTGACATTTGGAGTCTAGTCTTGATAGTATCCAATGGATAGAGCAAGAAAATAGACACACCTCTTGCAGTAGCACCAGCAATCAGATGATCTTTCGCATTGACCACAGTACTCCTAAATTCAGTAAAAAATGACTGGATTAAATTGCATTTGTTCTTTCCATCATTACATGCTACTTTTTTCGATTTATCTACATTTTTAGTGACAGTAACTTTGTTTGAAGCATTAGCCGATACATATACAGCAAGTAGAGCTAGGATAGCATACACGAATAGAAACATTGACTGCATTAATTTTGAATCTTCAACAGTGTGATTCAATGTGATGATGATGGTATTTTTACTCATTCAACAGGTTTTGAAGGGAGGTCACGACACAACTCGGCAGTGCGCCACAGTTGGAGCTGGTAGAAGGAGACACTCGTTAGATACATATTTTTTTACAAGATTTAACAAAAACTTCTATAACTACTGCCCATCGGCTTTGATAACGTTAGTTTGTTGACGATTAATAACTTTACGTGACAGTACTTTACTATTGACTGGAGCATCCAAGATTGAATCGCTATTTTTTACTGGATCATCAATGCTAGCAGGGTTTAACAAACTCAACGGAATCACATGCTCCATAGAATTAACGGTTTCATGATTAATATTGAGATTATTAGTCTCGCCAATTTCTATGTCTTTATTCACTTTCCCTTCTACATCAGTGTTACCACTGCTTGAGCGTTGTAACATCATCTTCTCCTCCACTTGTGGCGTTTCTACCTTCTCACCTTGTGATGGATCCAAAAATTGATCATTATCCACAGGTACAACTTTACTACCGAAGTTCAAGATGTCAACATTATCTGGAGTAAGTCCATAGACTCCTACTAAAATCATGGCTACTCCAATAATGAAACCAATCCATTGCACAGTACCAAACATTAAAAACTCTTCAAAGTAAATGCCGCCACATAAAATTGCGAACAAAACAAAGAATACTTGTAAGACAGGTATTATGAACAAAGGAGGATATAATTCCAGACCTAAATCCATTCTTCGCAACCAAAAAGCTACTAACAGTCCCCAAGTAACAAGCACAACATAGACTGTTGGTTGCGAAAATTCATCGCTGATACCTCTGATGGAAACTTGAATCAACATCGATAAACATTTTGAATTAAGTACCGCTAATGTTCCAATAATTGTTGACGATATGACATATGCAAATGGTTCTATAAATACGTGATTCCAAAACAATTTGCCAAATTTTAACCTTGCTTCACGGTATTTATGATAGGTATATTGTGACATTAAAAATATGAATAATGCACACGCCAAATATATTTGATAAGAGGTATTAGTCTCATACAAGTATACTATATCATGTCCAGTAAATAAATAAAGACCATGATGAGAGAAAATAACAACAAGGGTATTTCCCACAATTATCGAAACTGTCGCAAGTATCATTTTATAAGAAATGACTTCCTTGTGTACAAGTTTAGCAAAAATAACATTTGCTACGAATTGAACCGATTCTAATGATGCTAATAGTGACTGCGCTGCAAACCCGAATGCTGCAAATGTAAATAACGCTCCGAATACAAACATCAATGTACCACCAGTGCGTAATCTAGCATTTTTTGCCTCTTCTAACTTATATCGTTCTTCTATTTCTTTATCTATTTCGTCGAATATTTTTTGCTGTTCTACATCAGAAATATTATCCTTCATAGGACTACGACTTGGGGAATTGCACTCTTCACTGTATTTCTTTTTCTGACTTATTTGAGTTTCTTTATGGCCCAAACTAACAATATTTTGTCCCAAGTTCTGCCCAACGGATCCAAGAATGATGAGCACAACACCCACAATCCAAAGGTTACTATCGTCTCCTCCCGCCATGACTACTACTCCCCCCTAAATAATAATTTTTATAATTAACGGTGATTGAAGATATTCCTGACTATGCTTGTCTGTTTTTTTCCCGCAGAACAAGCAGCTGCAGACAGGCCCTGCTCCCTTGAAACGGATTGAAGATGACATATCGATGCAACTTGCTGCTTCTTTGATGCTTAATCTTATTAGTTCTAATTGTATGGAAATAACGACTAAACCGAAAATTAGAGTCAGTTTGTTTGATGATGTAATTCTATGAATCGTACAATATAACATTACATGATTATGTTTTCATGAAATAAAATAAAAGTGAACCATTAGCTGATATATGCGTATATAAGTATGTAATTCCATTCTGATCCTTCGAAAGTTTATGACCTGCCAAGAAAAGTAAGAAGTTGAGCTGAAGTTTGATTTTCAAAAACCAAACATTTCATATCTATCATATGATTGTTTGATCATCAACTCCTCTGTACTGTACTTGAGACTATGCTTAGACAAGCATTTACAGAAGATGCGGTGTTCGAGCTGGGGAAGGGAGCTTTCTCATCGGTACATTGTCATCGCCGTGGTGGAGATAATCCTTACGAACTTGTAGCAGTTAAAAAGTATGTACGCAAGACTGCACATGATAGAGCAGATCGGATACTTCAGGAGAAGAGTGTCATGCTTCGGCTATCTTCCGAGGCATATTGTGACAGTAGGTTGTCACCGTATATAGTGAAATTAATTGATACATCTAAAGATGAAGCGGCTCTATATTTTATTATGGAACCTATACTAGGTGGACCGTTACATAAGCATATTCTTCAATCGGCAACTTCTTCATTCCATATAAGCATTATCAAAGGATATATTGCAGAAATCATATCAGCACTGCGATTTATGGCAAAATATGGTGTTGCTCATCGCGATATTAAAGCCTCCAACATATTACTTCACAGTAATGGACATTTAAAGATATGTGATTTCGGCAGTGCCAAAATTTTGTATGATAAAACAGAATATTCAACTATTCTAGAAATGGGATATTCAGCTGCACCAAAAACATATACTTTCATAGGTTCAACTCCCTATATGGCACCGGAGATTGTTGAGTGCAAAAAGGCCAATGAAAAAGGTTGCGCTTTGGTTGGGTACAACTTTATGGCGGACTGGTGGAGTGTTGGTATATTAGCTTTCGAAATGTTGTATGGAATTTTAGCATCCGACGTAGATTTCACGGCAAATACAAGAGTCTCAGAGTCTTTTATAGACACGTTGCTATCACATAAAGATATAGATATTTCGGACCTAGACAAAAATTGTGATGAATTTTACTGTCTCGACTTTATTCGTCAGTGTTTATGCCATGAAGTTACCAATAGAATAGGACCATTCAAAGATATTTCACTACTTAATCATCCATTTTTTAGGAATATGACTTGGGATGACGTAGATAATTGTTTAACGATAGGCAACATCGATTTTGACAGAAGAATAGGTTATTTAGATTTTACAGCTGTCAATCAAGATGATTGCAAGATAACCGACGCTGAACAAAGGTTATTTGAGGATTTTTAGAATAGAATAAGAAGAATATTTGTATATATTGTAATATTCTAAATTACATTTAGAAGATATAAACCAGATACTGTATACTTACATAATTAACCCGACGCTTCCTATGTACACTCTCATCAATTTACTAACAAGCCACCAATCTATAAAAATTATAACAAAAAACCTTAGGCTTTCTCCGCACGATCTACAGCGGGTGTCCATCTTTGTATAATTATGACTATAAATTGAACATCATATGCGACGAGTATTTCGTGTTTTTTTGCTCTCACCCTTAAATATTTTAATTCATTTTTTGGTTGTAAATCTCTAACAACTCCTCTTGCTTGGGACGATAATGCCATCATTGATTGTGCAAATCTTTCAGCAACATCTTGAGGCATTGTAGGAAATCGCCTTAAAACTTGCCCCTGCTTATTACAGATGACATATCCCTCAACTCCCCCCTGAACCTTGATGCGCTCGATTGTCTCTTCGACCTCAGACATCTTTCTATTGTGATATTTTTTGACTGTTTTTTTTTTTCCCTCAAAAACCAACTAGGACCGCGGCCGGAACCCATAGCACCTTGCGCTGCGCCTGCCTGCGCACTAGGTCAAAGAGTTGTTGTTTAGATAAAACGACGATAATTTACAATAGAACAAAATAGTTAAACGCGTAATGGAGGTACCCAATTATATATTAATCCTTTTACTTTCGAGTAAATCGTACGCACTGCTTTCAATTTCATCCTCAGACAGCTTGAAACAAAATTTTAAATTCTTTAACATTGAACTATGTTCATCGCTATATTCCACTACAGTAACAGGATATTGATGCAATGGGTCCCATAATAGTTCATCTTGTACAAGTAAAGTTTTAGTTTGACTCACGTAAGATTTATCTTTAGTGGTGCTCCTTGGCGCAGCTATATCTGCTTTTGATTCCATAGATATATTTAGCTTCGAGTTTACAGCTTCGGAATAAGACGTCGTAATTTCATTAATTTTTTCGACACCATTTTTATATAATCTTTCATGTACATTACCATCAGACACCATTCTTTTGGCGTGATTCGAGATATTAGGATTCACCTTGTCGCTACCTGTAGCTAATATCACGGATGACAAAGTAGGCGTTATGGTCATCTTAAAGCCCCAATCATTTATACTATTATTGGTTTTAAAGTAGATAACGAATTTTGAGTTATTAATTATTAATGGTGGACGTCCATTGACTCCAGGCCAATTGCTCGATGAGTTATCATATCCACCACAATATTTACCACACCCCCAAAATACTGTGTGTGTATCATCTCGATAAAATTTAACATAATCATATATATTTTCAGTTGAAGTTTGACTATCGAAGACAATAGAATAGGAGACTGCACCTGGTATACATACTTGAGTATAGTCATGACAATTTGCTTTGTATGGATGCTCCGATTCAATTACTAGCGGATTTCCAGCATATAAAGAGGATTCTTGTTCTTGTTTACGCAGCTTATCTATAGACGACACAACAGTGGTTCTAGTAACAGGATCGATGATTAACGAATTGTTTTGTTTTAATTTGTCTTGTAACTTTATACTTCCAGCATTAATGTGTGGCTTAAAGGTCAAGTCTTTTGATTGCAACTCGTCATAAATCTGTTTTCTAACTTCATTACGACGTAATTTTTCTTGATGATACTGAAAGAAGTCATCAGGAGTACTTTTTTCAACTCTACCCATTTTTTTAAGATATTTATCACTCATACTAGCACCTTCACGAGCGGGTTTAAATGATGGTTTTGCCGCTTCATTTTGTTCTTTTCTTTTTCTTTCTAAATAATCTTGCTTTTCCTTAAGCATATCACCAAGTCTATCTTGAATTTTCTTCATATTTGTAGGTAATGATAAAGAGTGCTTATTCATTCTAGGCTTGAATTCATAACCACCTAGTTCCGCAGCAAGACCTTCATTTTGTTTAATAGCGGTTGTTGTTTGTTTGTATCTATTTGATTGATGCATATTATTTACCAATTTATCAAACTGTTCAGTGCTTAACACATGATTAGCACCAGCAGATGTCTCGGAATTTTTCTTATTATTTTTCATCCATACATCATAGGGCGAAGGCTTGCGCTTACTATTTCCTTTCAAAGTATCCACATCACTAGATCTATCTGTTTGTTTTACAGCATCTTTCCCAATATCCTTAAAAGCACCATACCCCATTCCAGGGCTGAATATATTCTTATTCACGGCATTTTGACTAAACGCGATATCTTCCTTGAAGTTGCTATTCTCGATGATGCGACTGAGACTCGCAAAGACGTCCATGTCGCGTATTATTTTTGGTACCTTTCTCTGCGAAACAGTTCCAAGTCTCGGTTCCGGGCCGGGTAAATAAATAAAACTACATTAGTGGTGGGAGAAAGAAACTATTACGCTGAATACGTTGCATCATATCTATTACAATAGCGATTATCTTATTAAATCGTGTTTCAGGGAAAATTAAAACTAGTTTTGAAAATATATTACAATTATAATTACTTCAGCGATCTTATCTATTTAATTTATATAATCCTTGTCTTATGCGCGTGTAAGAAGCTATGATAAGATGATCTGTAATCATCGTCGCTAAAGCAGGGTTTGATTTTTATTTTCAAAATTTTAAAAAATATTAATAAAAATCTATCTATTAATTATTATCTTAAAGAAAAGTAATCTATAATCTATAGCAATGAAGGGTCAAGGTGGAGGTGGTACAGCACGTGGTGGTGGTCGTAATGTATCTAAAGGTGGCAGTGATAAAATTGTAAAGACGGAAGCGCGCAAGACTAAAGACATTGAAGAATGTATCATTGTTCTTAGACAAGCATTATTCAATGATAATGGTAAAGATAAGAATGTAACCAGTACTATCGCACCATTATTTATGCAATATAATAGAAACGGATTAGACTGTGAAATCTCTTTTGCTCACAAATTAACGGATGCTGAATTAGAATGGGCATTTAATTTGACCAAGAGCACAATGGAAGAACGATACGATGAATCTGGCTATGGTTGGGATGATGAAGACAAAGAACAATCATTTGTTGAACCTGGCACTAGATTTTTATTAGTGAAAGAAAAGGGTTGGGATACACCAATTGCATTTGCTCATTTCAGATTCTCAGTACAAGGTGAAATTATGGATGTTATGAAAGGGGGACCATCACTATTCTTGTGGGATATTCATGTTGAACCTGAGTTTCAACGTAAAGGATTAGGCAAACATTTATTGACTGTACTTGAATTAATTGCAAGACAACAAAAAATGAAAGTTATTTCTATTCCTGTGCAATTAAAAGATGAAGTTTGCACTAATTGGATCAACAAAATGAAAGGCTATACACCAGACACCAGCTTACGCGCGATGCTAGGATTTGAGGCTGAAATGGAGGGATTTGAAGTATACGCCAAATATTTGACTGAAGTTGTAAAAAAACCTGAAGAATCACCAAAAGTTGAATCTGTTTTCACTGCGGCATCTGGTACACAAGATGAAAATAAAATAAATGGTGAGAAAGTAGTTAGTAGCAACGACAAGGTCATTGATAGCGTGGTAAACTCGGTCGACAAGTTGACTGTCGAGGAAAATGTATAATTTAATATTCTTTTAATTATATTACATGTATTTTAAGCAGAATGTTGCATCAGAATAGTCTTGATTGCTTGGGCGATGATGGGGTGCTTCGCCCTCGCAGTAACACGGAATCTATTTTGACTTGGGTCGCCTTCCAATCGAACTAACGCTCCTACAACTATTAGATTTCCATCGGGACCTTTGGTACCAGTGCGGAATGTGCAGCAACCAGTGATAGCAGTTGGAGTATCTAATTCATTAGCAATTCCTATTTTCAACTTGGGGTACAACTTACTTCTCATGGCACTTATTAATTCAGGAGTTATTGCTAGTTTGGATGTATAAACTTCTTGACTCTCGCACTGCTTGTCCTGCTCCATACTCTTCCATCGCGCCATGTAAGTATTTTTATCTAATGTTAATGGCTCGAAAAATGCAGCTGCAGAGATAGGCAATCGCAGATTGTATGAGAAATTACTTCTACCGCATGTGAAACTGACCGTGAAAGTTGGTTCTTCAACAAATGGACGCATGCACTCAACGGCTAGTTGTGAAACTGTTTCGTCGTCAGGAGGTAAATTAGCTGGTGGATCTATTTTTTTTATAATTATATGTTCATAAGTTGGAATCGTAACACTTAAGTTACTAATGTGCTGTTGATTGCTGGAAAAAAATAACGACAATCTCCCCTGGTGCCCGCGGTAGTCGCTTTGGATTTGTATTTTGATGTGATTGTCATCGTATAATACAGTTTTGACACCTGCACCAGCAATGGATGCCGCAAGAAGCCAACTTTTAACCTTGCCTTGCAAGTCGCTAGGGATTTCATGTACACCATCATTTGTTAAGTCATCATTCAACGATAACAAGTCTATTGCAGGCTCTTGATACGACTGCGATACACTTGTTGTTGGAGAAGCAACAAAGTTATTCGATGGGGGTGCTGTACCACCACCTTGTTTCGAAACAGCAATAGCTGATCGATCTGAAGTAGGTTTCTCTTCAGTATGAGCCAACAACGAGCTCTCTTTGTCGGACGAAAATAACGGCATTGTTTCCAAAACATGCTCCAAAACACTTTTGTCGCAATTCGCCAATGATAAATATTCACAAGCACGCTGCTGCAGCTCCATGTCGACCGACTGCGAGAACTTCTTGAATACCTCCTCAATATACTCTCTTGTGTCGGGATATAAGTTGTAAAACTTCATGTAACTGGTCAATAAAATAGCTTGCACCTTAGTGGAGCAGTTACCAAAATGATTGTGTAACGCGGCAAACTGATCAAGTCCACTCATGTTCTCGCGGTCACAAATATTCAAACCAACTTCGGCAAGTATGTACGCGATTAAACCAACGGCAGTTTCA
>JACCDO011499921.1_pt1 | contig 29320 bp, 36 predicted proteins | sample 7446101 | NCBI WGS metagenome assembly JACCDO01 (sample SAMN15323440, study PRJNA562643) | freshwater metagenome | isolation source: river surface water | place: USA:Blue River Watershed | collected 2017-08-16
ATTATTATTCATTATTAATATATATAATAAAATAACTTTTTAATGATAAATCCAACACCACATATAAACACAAAAAATACGATGAAAATTAATAGGATCTTTTTGTTTTGCCATATTAATTAAATCATTTAATTTACTCATAGTAGGATAATTTTTAGTAGAATTATTAATAAAATCATTATATTGACTAACTTCAAATGAACCATTATTTGCTAAATTATTTAGGGGGACTAAATATTTAACATAATTACACTTAATTGAGCCCTTTGTATCATTATCAATGTATTGGAGAAAACTTAAAATATTATTATCATTATCCATATTTGATGGCATTAATGATAATAATAATATATATAATAAAAAGGTTTCAATTTTTTCCATAATAAAAATTATTATCACGTAAGTGGTTTCAATTTTTATTCTATTGTTTGTTGTTTATAATATAATAGTTTTTGAAACTTTTTGAAATTAAAAGTTTCTACATTAAATGTATCAATTGTTCCATTCCATAAATTAAGTATAATTATTTTATTAACTATTATATTTTTCTTACTTAATAAATATCCATACATTAAAGTTTGACATAAATTTGGAAATGTACATGCATCATCTGGAGTTGTTTTCATTTCAATTAAAGTGTCATTAACCATAAAATCTATTTCACCTTTAATTTGTTTTAGAGTAATATTTGTATGTAATCTTATGTTATTATTAACTTCATTTAATAAGCTATTAATTAATTTAATAATACATTTTTCAACATTATTATAAAATTGAATTGTAGTATCATTTAATAAATGTTGTTTCCAATCATCAATATTATTACTATCACTATTTTTAGATTTTCTAATTGTAGCTACGTAAAAAATATCATTTAATATTGTTCTCCAATCAGTATATCTATCTATATAATTTTGATAAATTTTTTCTGGTAATTTATTATGATTATTTTGAGATAAATCAAATTGATCTAAAAGTTCTGAAAAATTATTATGTATCATTTTTGAAACTAACATATCCATCATATTACCTGCTATTAATCTATTTTTTAATGTAACAGGTGCAGGTAAATCATTTTTATATCCGATATTATATCTATTTGATGATATTGTTAATACCATTTCAGATAATAATTTATATCCATTGAAACGTAAATAATTATTAATATCAATTGATATATTTCCAGTATAATTATAATTAACTGATAATGATTTTAATAAATTAGAACCAATATAATTTGTTTCATCTAATTCTCTAATAAATGGAGAAATAACTATATCATTTAATAAATCTTGAGAAAAATTAATACATAAATATTTTTTAGCTCTAGATGTTGCCACATAAAATAGACGTCTTTCTTCCATTACATTATCTATTTCATCTTTATAATAACTTTGTCTAACACTGGGAAAATTCTTACAATCCATATCAATTATATAAACATATTCCCATTCTAAACCCTTACTCCCATGTACTGTTGATAAAAATAAGCTATCTTCAGCAGTATCTATTTCTAAATTTAAATGAATATTACTAATAAATTCTTCAATTGATTGTTTGTTCATAAACATTAAGAGGGATAATAAGTCTTTCTCTCTACTTTCCATATTCTTTTCTCCATTTAATATCCATAAATTTATTAAATAAACTTGTATCATTTGAATTTGTTCCTTAATTTGTTTATTTTTTAAACTTGATAAGAATATTTTTAATTTATTTAGACTGTCTAAATTTAAATTAGGATTACCTGTAATAAATTCATTAATAGCCGCTATTATATTATCATCAATGTCTATAATTTCATTGGCTCTAGCTGTTCCAATATTTTTATGTAATGCTAAAACTCTTTTCCAATGGATTAATGATTTGGGATTTGTTAATATTGTTAAAAATGCAATAAAATCTTTAATATGCTGTTTATTTAATAAAGAAATCCCAATGCTTTTAATAACAGGAATTGAATGTGCTATTAATTCTTTTTCTACTTCATCCAAAGAACTATTTTTTCTGGATAAAACAACCATTTCTCTTAATGAAACCCCACTTTTATATTTTTTAGCAATGTCATCTGCTACCCATTTATATTGTTCTTGATATGTATTATGACACATTATATATGGTTTCATTCCTAATTCTGTTTGATTAGATTTAACATTTTTAGTAAACTGATTTGTATTATGAGAAATAATATCTTGAAAACAATTAACAATTGATGGTGTTGAACGATAATTAGTTTCTAATAGAAACTTTTTAACATTATCATATGTTTTTTCAAAATCCCATATATATTGAACGCTACTACCGCGAAATGCATAGATTGCTTGTGCATCATCACCTACTACCATTATATTACTATTATTAAACACATTAAGAATATAGTTTTGAACTGGATTAATATCCTGATATTCATCAAAGAATATATATTTTATATTTTCTAAAAATGTATTAATTTTTTTAGTACCTAATAATTGACAAAATTGTATCATCAAATCATTAAAATCTATTAAATTCTGTTTCTTCTTCTCATTTTTGTATTCTTTAAGAATATTATTAATAATTGTTTTATATTTTGATGAAATACTTAAATGTTTAATAGCATCATCTATATTACAAGGATAGGATGTGGACACTTTATCATAAATATAAACAATTTGACGTCTTAATAAAGCAACTTCTTCATCACTCAAATCTTTACAAGGGATTAATACTATATCTGCACATTTTTTAATTATAATATGACTATCATTTTCATCTAAAACAGTATAACTTATTTTGTGATATTCTTGTAATAATCTAAAACCTAAACCATGTAAACTTCCAACATAATATGGTAATTTATGTGGAATAATATTACTAATACGTTGGTTCATTTCCATACCTGCTTTTTTTGTAAAGGTAATTAATATTATTTTTGATGGGTCAACTTTTTCTTTAGTAACTAAATTAATATAACGTGAAATTAATGTATGAGTTTTACCAGAACCAGGACAAGCAACTACTAATATATTTTTATCTTTTGATTCAACAATCATTCTTTGTTGTTCACTTAATGATAAACTATCTGCTACATTCATTTCACTAAAAGATGCCATCATATGTTCTATTTTTAATAGTTCATTTTCTAACATTATTAATTTTTTTTGATGTATATTTATTTCAGCAAAAATTTCTTTTTTTCTATTTATAATAGTATCAATATCATAAAACCCTTGGTTATCATTGTTAGACATTTAATATATATTAACATACATTGTTTATATATATTAAATTATTTTAAATAAACATCCATCTTTAGATTATATATTCGAACATTTAAATTTTTTACCAAAAAATAAAGTATGTTTTTTACCCATTTTTTCTCGTAGTTTTTTACATAATCTGCATTCATCATTAATATTAACATTTTCCATTTTATTAACTAAATCATTAATAATTTTTAAATTTTTTGCATTATCTGAATTATATAAAACAATTTGTAAATTATTTTTAATCATTATATTTTATAACATTTAAATTTTTAAATGTTATAAAAACAATAAAGAAAGAGTGACTAACTAATCAGGACTTGTTGTTCCCCCTCGATGGGTGGAATTAGAGGTGCCGGCTTGGGAAGCGACGACTGCTTCTTCTTCTTCGAACGCACCCTGTCAAAGCGAACATTGGTGCTGACTACCTCGAGTTGCTTAACCAGTGTGTCCTCGAAGACATCGTCCTCGTATGACGGCATGCCGCCCAGGTCTAGGCGGCGCACCTGTGGCTCAACATGTGGAGCCCGCGGAGGCTCCCAGTCTAGCTCAACCACCGCGTTCTTGCGACGGCGGTGTTGGTCCATAATATAAGTATTACGCTCCTCCTTCTTCACTAGCTGCGTGTATTCATTACTGTTATTTTCGGTAGGCTTAATTGTAAACATACCGAAAGGTATTTTTATATAAGAGCTAATAATGATATTTAATTTCAATTTTTATAAAAGTTGAAAATATAACATATTGATTTACATCTCATTTGATTATAATGTCTAAGTATGAGACTAAAGCTAATATTGTTAATAATGTAAACAAAGTGCCTAAAGAGAGGCTAAATGGTAATTATAATGAACATTCGGAGATGACTGCTATGGCCCATGGTGGTAAGATAAACGTTGGAAGGTTAGCTAAAAATATTAGAAAATTAGAAAAAATAAATCAAAATTTTAACATTTTGTCTAAACACTCGCAAAATTCGCATAATTGTAAATGCGAAGATTGGGATGATGATGATAATTATTAATCTTTGATATTATTAGTCTTTAATATCACATAAAATTATTTTATAAAATAAATATGATAATATAAATATTATAAGGATTAAATATATTATATATTAATGGCAAACTTGTCAAATTTAAATGAACCATTAGAAACTGTAGATATTATGGATATGATTGATATTAATATAAGATGGAAACATTTTAATGAGAGTGTGAATAATAGAATTAGTGGAATGTGGAATTATATGATTTATAATCAATTTTGCGACAAAGAAATTATTACTTTAAAAAATGAAAATCATGAATTAAGAAAAGATTTAGAAGATACTAGAAGTGAGATGTTTTGTTTAAGATTAAAAAATGAAAAATTAAAAGACCAATTATATGGAGAAGAAAAGAAGAATAAAAAAAGAAAACAAACAGATTTATTATCAGATGAATTTAAGAAGGTAAAGAGATATAAGCGTTCAAGAGAAGAAGATATAGAAGCAATGGCAATTGAAATATTTAGTAATTTAAATAATATTAATGATATAATTAATTTAAAAAAACATCCAAAAAAATTTGATTTTATTGCAAATAATAAATTTAATAAATTATATAATATCATTCCTGCTTTAGAAGAATTGAACTTGATTATTGGAATGGATAATGTAAAAGAAAAAGTATTTCGTTCAATTTGTTACTTTCTTCATGATATAAATGAGCATAGTTTTAAACCATACAATGAGATGAATCATATAATGATTATGGGACCACCAGGTGTTGGTAAAACAACAATAGCAAAAATAATGGGTAATATTTATTTAAGACTTGGATTTTTAGAAAATGATACATTTATTACAGCAACACGGTCTGATTTAGTTGCTAAATATTTAGGTCAAACTGCTGATAAAACTCAAAAGGTAATTGATTCAGCTTTAGGTGGTGTACTATTTATTGACGAGGTTTATAGTCTTGGAAATAAAGAGGGGCGTGATTCATTTGCAAAAGAATGTATTGATACAATTAATCTCAATATGTCAAGAACTGATAGACCGTGGTTATTAATTGTTGGTGGATATAAAGAGGATATTGAAGAAAGTTTTTTAGCATATAATAAAGGTTTAGAAAGACGGTTTACTATAAAATTAGAAATCAAAGGATATAATGAAAATGAATTATTATCAATATTAAAATCATTTATAGTTCAAGAAAAATGGGAATTAGAAGATAATGCTATAACTATAAATGATATTAAAGACCATAAAGATAATTTTAAATATTATGGAGGGGATATGAGAAAGTTATTCCAATTAGCAAAAGAAAATTATTGTGTTAGAAGTATGAAGACATCATTAACATTAAATGGTTTACATAAAAAATTATCAAGAGATGATTTTCAAAAAAGTATAGAAAATTTTAAGACAAAAAAAGTAGATAATACATCTCATTTAATGATGTATATTTAACTATAGTTAAACATAGTTCATATAATCTTATAATGAATAAAATATTATTTGGATTAATTCTTGGTATTTTAATTTGTATAAGCATTATATTTGATTTTTTTGATAAAATTATGTTATTATCTATATTAGTCGGTGTATATGAATTAATTAGTAATTATTTTAAATATAAAAAAGAATTAATTTTTATATTAGGAATTGTAATTATAAGTGATGTTTTTCAAGAATTAAGTGGTAAATATTTTGGTAAAAATAAAATAGGATGGATATCGCCAAATAAAACATATGAAGGATATATTGGTGGATATATTGGAATATTAATAATATTTTTTATTAAATCTTATAATTTTATTGATTTAAATTTAATATATATTTTTGGAATATTAGGTGATTTATTTTTTTCATATATTAAAAGAAAAATTGGAATAAAAGATTATTCAGAAATATTATTAAGTCATGGAGGAGTATTAGATAGACTTGATGCTTTTTTTATTGCTGTTTTTGGATACAGCATATATAAATTATTATTATATTAATAGAGTTATAAAATTATAAACTGTTAATATTTGAATAAATTCCATTTTTATACTAACATCAAAATGAAATAAAATTAATAATAATGGAAATAATGCTGTTTTTAACTTCCCATGAAATGATGATGTAACTGATTTCATATTGTTCTTTCTCATAATTATCATTATAGTTTCTCTAATAATGTATAATAATAAATAAATAGGTGATACATTAAATTTAATAATTAATAATAATAATATACCAACCTGATTTATTTTATCAACTAATTTATCCAATATATTTCCAAAATCACTTGATATTTTTAATTTTCTAGCAATATATCCATCAAAATAATCACAAGTAAAACCAATTAATGCACTTATTATATAAATAATATTATTTGTATGATAATAAGTGAATAATGAATAAATAACAATAATCATTCCAGTTAATGTAATTAAATCTGCATAATTCATAATAATAATATAAATTATATTATTATGAAAAAAATATATTGTGGAACTAGAAAATTAAAGAATTATAATAATAAATTATCATTATCTTCATTCGTTATAAATGATTTATTAAAAAATAATTCAATCAACATTAAACTAATAAAATTATTTATTAAAATATTAAAAAATGCTAATATTATTTCACAAGATACAATTATAAATTTGTTAAAACAAAAATTGTCTGATGAAACTATCATAAATAAATTTAGGTCCATGATTAAATATCCAATAAATACTTATAATGAAAATTATAATATGAAAAGAGCTGAATTTAAATGGTCTTTTATTAAAAAAAATATTAATATTAATTCAATTAATGCAATTCTAGATTTCGGTGGTAATGTAGGAGACACTGCTTATTATATAGGTAAACAATTAGGATTATCCAAAGATAAAATTAATGTTGTTGATATCAATGAATGGTCTGGATTAAAATGGGAACCGCGTAATGATATTACTTTTACTCATTATAATAATTTATCAAAAATAAAAGATAAAAGTATAGATTTAATAACAATATTTCATAGTCTTCATCATATTAAAGAAAGTGAATATGATTATATTATGAATAATCTTAATAGAATTTTATCAAATAATGGAATTATAGTATTGTATGAACACAATAATAATAATTATAATATAGCTAATTTAATTGACTTTGAGCATTGTTTATATGATGTTGTTTTATCTCAAAAATTAACATATAAACAATTTTTAGATCCTAAATATTTTTATGCAAAATATTTAAATATCAATCAATGGGAAAGAACATTTTCAAAATATTTCAAAAAATATTATTATTATGAAATGCATAATATTGATAATAGTTTCTTTATGTTTTTTAGGAAAAATAATTATTAATAATTTATTCTTCGTAATCACTAAGATCAATACTACTACTTGACAAATCAGCACTACTACAATGAGGATTATGATTTACAAGTGTTTTATTATCTTCTACATAATAATTTATATGACAAGTCATGCAGTAATATGTAGTGCATTCATTACAAAAAATATAAGATGATTTATTAGAAGAACATTTAGGACAATTTGGTAAATTGATGTCTTTGGACATTATTATATAATTTTAATTTAAAAATATTATTTTAAATTAAATTTATAATTTTGATTTAATATTGTTAATATAACAATTCTGTTGGTGACCTTTATAACTAATATTTTTTTCTATATAAAAAGGCTCTTTACATGATAAACAATAAATTGTATCGCAATAAGAACAATTATATTCGCATTTATAATTATTCATGTCAGTTTTACAATGAGGACAGATAATATTTGTTTCCATCAATAATATTAATAATATTTTATACTAATATTTATGCTAAACTAATATTTATGCTAAACTAACATTTGATACAATTGATTTGATAGTATGACCCAATCTCTCTGAAAGGTATTCTTTTAATTCATCCTTAGTAGGTGTTTCATCTTCATAATTATTTGACCACCATTTACTGAATGCATCATACATTGCGCTCATTTTAACTGTATGACTGGCATCATCTGATTGACGAACACATGAAGAGAAAAAGCTATCAAAGTGGCTTTCTTCTGCATCACTTTCTTCAACTGCTTCTTCTTCTTGTTCTTCTTGTTCTTCAACTTCTGGTTCTGGTTCTTCTTGAACTGGTGCTGGTGTTGGTGGGGGTGATACTGATTTTTTAACTTCCTTCACAGATGTAACTGATGTAGATTTATAAAGATAATCAAGTAATGTACCTACAGAAGGATTATTTAAAACTGATAAGCTACTACGGATTTTTTGTTCATTTAAGTTTTGTTCACTATATAGTTGAAGACGAAGGAGAACACTGTTAAGGAGCATACGATTAGTTTGCATAAATTTAATAAGTTGTGGTGTAAGACCAAGTTCACCTAACATTTGAGTAGAATACTCTGAGGTTTTACCCATATTATTTAATAAATCAAGTGTTTCAAGATTGAAACGAAATTCAGTGAGTAGTTGATTAAGAGACATTATTAATGTATAAATCTTATTTTTTTATATCATTTTAATTACAATTATTATGTGATATAAATAAATAATTTTATTAATTATATAATGTGTGGCATTTGGGCTTTAATTGAAAAATCAAATATCAAATCAGATATTTCAAAATATTTAGCTGATTTTTGGCAACTAAAACATCGTGGACCTGATAATTCTCACTTTGAAACTTTTAATCAAGTATATGTTGGTTTCCATCGTTTAGCTATTATGGATACTAGTTTTAAAAGTAATCAACCTTATATTTTTAATGATATAGATAGAACAATTGTATTTATTTGTAATGGTGAGATTTATAATTTTCAACAATTAGATAAGAAATATAATCTTAATATTGGTACTAGTGATTGTATGGTTATTCCAAAATTATATTTACTAGCAAAGGATAATAATACTTGGTTTGAAATGATGAAGAATGAAGTAAAAGGTGAATATGCATTTGTTATGTTTGAATTTGATAATATGAAACAATTAACTAAATATTATGCAGGTCGTGATATGATTGGTATTAGACCTCTCTATACAGTAGATAACCAAAAGTTAATTAATGGAGATATAGATATGTTTAGCTCAGAAATTAAAGGTATGAGTTCATTTAATGGTAAAGTAGTCGAATTTGAACCAGGAACAATTTTGATGGTAGAAAAAACGCTTTCTTATTATAGTTCTCATAAATTTGATATGAAATTTGATTTATATAATACTACATTTGGTTATTATAATAATTTAAATTTTTATAAAAGTATTTCAAATAACAATACTAACAACAAATATTATGAAACTGATATTGATATAATATTACATAACATTAGAAATGCAGTTATAAATAGTATTAAAAGAAGATTACATGCTGATCGTCCTATTGCATTCTTATTATCAGGTGGAGTTGACAGTAGTTTAGTAGCAGCGATTAGTGCAAAAATATTAGGAGAGACACATGGTCATATTAGAACATTTTGTTGTGGTATTAAAGGGAGTACTGATATGATTTATGCGAAAAAAGTAGCTGACCATATTGGTTCTAATCATACTGAAGTATTTTTCACAGAAGAAGAAGGTTTGGCTGCAATTAAAGATGTAATTCGTACCACTGAAACCTGGGATATTACTACAATCCGTGCATCAGTAGGACAATATTTAGTTTCAAAATATATAAGTGAACACACCGATTGTAAAGTTGTTTTAGTAGGCGAGGGTCCAGATGAAGTTTGTTCCTCATATCTTTTCAATTATTATGCACCGAATGGAGAAGAGTTAGATAAAGCATCAAAAGAATATGTAAGAGATATTCATATGTATGATGGACGTCGTGCTGATAGATGTGTTTCACGATGGGGATTAGAAGCACGTGTCCCCCTTCTTGATCCTGAATTTATTGAAAATTATTGGAGTATAGAACCAACCTTAAGAATGCCAACATATTCGCACGGAGAATGTAGTATGGAAAAATATTTATTTAGAAAAGCATTTGATGGTTTAAATTTATTACCAAATGAAGTATTATGGCGTAAGAAGGAAGCATTTTCAGATGGTGTTAGTAGTAAGGAAAGATCATGGTTTCAAATGATACAAGAACATATTAATAAAAAATTTGAGACAAAAAATTATGAAATACCTTCAGATATTCTAATGGATTCATTTATTCCACCAACAAAAGAAGCACAATATTATTTAAATAAATTTATTGAACTATTTGGAATTAATAGAGTATCAATTTTATCTCATTATTGGCAACCTAAATGGGGTCTTAAAAATGGTGATAAATTTATTGACCCATCAGCACGAGTATTAGATATATATGAGAAGAAAAATTGATTTGGCGTAAGATTTTAACAAAGTTAAATTCTGACTTTCCAAATTAACTTTCTAATAATAAATATGAAGACTAGTCTTCATATTTATTATGGGAAAAATTGATATTTATAACATTTAACTCATCAATTATATTTAGTATGTTTTATATTTGCATACCAAACATAACCCATGATTATATTAATATTATATCTGATGAATATAATATTAATATTAACAAGTCTAAAGCAATTCTATTTAAAAATTATTATATTTATAAAGTAAATAATGAATTAAAATCAGGAGTTTCATATCAAATTAAATCCTTTAATGTGAATAATATTTTACATACACCGAATATAGATAATAACAATTATACTCAAATATTAATGTATCCAACAATGTATGATACAGGTATTGCTAAAATTTATCATGAAACAAATAATGAGATTATTATGATGATTAATAATCAAGTAATTGAAGTTGTATTATGCTAACTCTTTTGGGTTTGCAATATACCCATTTATATTATAATAAATATTGAAATAAATATACTTTACTTTAAATAAATTAATATTATGTGTAATATTGAACGTAAGAAAGAACTATTAACTTTTCTATTTGCTAAACCAACAGAACAAAACCAGTTATTTCGTAATATTATAAATAAAGAATTGGTTAAAATGAAAGAACATATAGAAACGCGTCCTGATGATGAACAATTAAAAATATATAATCAACAATTGGATGAAATGATTTATGAAAGTAAACTAAAAGCAATTGAAACACAAACAAAAGTATTAAAAGAACAAATGATAGCTCAAGTTAATGGAACCAAACATCCGTCCATTTTATCAATAATTGAACGAAAATTATTTATTATTGAAATGCAATTAGATATTGGTGTTTATAATTTGATTCAAAAAAAAAATGTTAAATTTTTTTTTGAAACATAATCATTACTTTATTTTTTTTGGAAATATAAAATAAGACCAATTAATAAACCACCAATTACAACAGATAATAGTGGCATATTAATAATAGACCAAACTAAAAATGTCATTAATAATGTTAATAATAATGAACCAAAGAAACTTAATGTTTCATATAATCTTAATATAATTTTTCCTGGAATAGCAAGTAATTGTAATGGTCCTGGTAATGCTTCTCCTATTTGTACTAATGCAGTTAATGGTGAAACAATTAATGATAAACCAATAAATAACATTAAAAATGTACCAATTCTACCACCCCACATTTGTAGTTGATTGTTATTTTTTTTTCTATTAATTATTGATGTTATAGCAACATCTTTAGGACCGAATTCATATGTATATACTATCATATCTATTCTATCTTTATCTAATCCTTCTACTTTCATAAATGTTTTATCATTTGGTATTGAATAAATTTGAATATCATAAGTAATATTATTATTATTTTTATCTGCTATGTTATTTATAGTAGTTACTTTATTTTGTGAAGCTAAATATATATAATCATCATCGCTAATTTGATTTCCATCAACTAATGGTTTTCCTAATATAATTTTATCATTAGATACATCTGTTTTTTTTATACCTTTATTATCAGTAGTAGTAGTTTTTTTAATAATTTTAATATATAAATTGTTATTATTTGATTTTATATATTCTAAGTTAATTATTTTTGTACCATCATTATTTTGTTTAAATTGAGTGTTAGGTTCAGTTGTTTGTAGTGGAAATGTAAATATAACATCAGTTAATTTTAGATTTTTCTTAATTTCATCTTCTAAAACTTTTAATTCATTAAGATTTCCTTTGTTATTTCTTTCAGTTATTATAATAATAGGAAGCCATCCAATAATTAAAACAAGACCAAATATAATATTTGGTATAATTGAAGTAACAGATATTACAGCCATAATATAATTATCTTAGATTTAATTTTTGATTTAATTTATAAATTATTTTTTCAAAAGTGGCTGTCATTAAATTATATTTATTTAATAATTCAGCTAATTTATTTTCAGCATCTCTATATAATTGGATGCTTTTTTCTAGACCAAATGATAAAATTATATTTTTGTGATTGTCATCTGTATTAATATCATTACAATCATCAACAATTTGATACATCAAGCCTAAATATTCTCCCATTTTTTTAAAGTCAGCTATATTATTAAAAAAAGTTTCATTATTACTATAAATTCCTCCTAATATAAATGCAAATATAAATAAAGAACTTGTTTTATAATAAATTAAATCTATACTATGAGATGTGTCTGGTATTTCTAAATTTAATAGTTCACCAATATTATCTTTAAAATCCATCATTTGACCTAATATTAAATTTTTACCAATAAATTCATTCCATTCATTTATTATATTTTCAATATATTTAATATATTTGTCATTTTCTATATTTAATTCTTTTATCCCATTAAATAATAATTTAAATGCTTCAGTTAAACCATACATTGATACCAAAATAGCTTGTCTTTCACCAAATTTAGCAAATGTTGATGGTTTATTTCTTCTAATTAGTTCATTATCCATGCAGGGTAAATCATCTAATACTAAACTTAATCCATGAATTAATTCTATAGATACAATAGGCTGCCACAAATAACAAGATTTTGCACTTAATGTTTCAATAATATGTTTAACAATACCTCCTCTAATCCCTTTCCCATCATCTAATGAATATTTAATAATTTCTTTTAATTTAGAATTTTGAATGGTATTATAATAATAATTTAAATCATTTTCTATATATTTTCCAAACATATAATAATATTTATATTTATAATATAAATAAGCGACTAATAATTGCATACTACCCATATGTGTTAATATTGGCTAACCATAAAAAAATTGAAAAAATACTTGATTAACTATCATCATCTTATTATATGCAATTCATTGAGACTAATGTGAATAATCAGACTAATAAGGTAGATACTATTAAGGGTCGTAAATCTCCTATTCGCTGTTTTTCAGTAAGTGTTCCTCAGATTGATGTTGAAGAGGACATTAATGATATGTCTTGTAGTGATTTGCTTAAAATGGCGAAACATTATGAGAACAAAAATAATGTAGTTGATATGATAAAATACTATGAAATAGCAGCATATAAAGGAAACACTACTGCTATGTGTAAATTAGGATATCATTATGAAAAAGTAAAGGATTTTAATAAAATGAAATATTATTATAATAAAGCAATTGAAAATGGTAATATTATGGTATTGTGTTTGCTAGGTAATTATTATTTGAATAATAAAAAATTTCAGACAATGATGAAGTATTATAAGATGGCTATTAATTTGGGATATAATAGTGCTAATATTAATATTGCTAATTATTATAAAAGTATTAATAGGTTTGATATGATGATTAAATATTATAAAATAGCAATTGAAAGTGGTAATAATATTGCTATGTGTCAGTTGGGTCAATATTATTTTTCAATTAATAAAATTGGTTTGATGAAGAAATATTTGACGATGGCAGCCGATAATGGTAATATTATTGCAATGACTGAAATTGCTGATTATTATAATTATAAAAAAAACTATGTTTTGATGAAAAAATATTATTTAATGGCTATTGAAAAAGGTAATACAGATGCAATGCTTAATCTAGGTGATTATTATAAAAAGCAAAAGAATTATCATATGATGAAGGAGTATTATAAAATGAGTGTTCTTCATGAAAATTATAAAGGCTATATTAAATTAGGTGATTATTATCATAAGATTATTGAAAATGATATGGAAATGATTAACTATTATAATTTAGCAATTAATAATGGTAATTATAATGCTATTCCCAAATTAATTTCATATTATTATAATAAGAATGAATATTATGCATTTGAATTAATTCAAATGATGATTGATAAACATATTCATTTGAATATTGATAAAGAAATTCTATTGAAATATTATGAGTTAATTAATAATGATAAACGTATGGTAGAAAATTTTTATAAGTTTATTAATATAATTAATCAAAATCATATGAATAATATTGAAGAAGACTATGATATGGATGACGAAGATGATGATGAATATATTGATGATGATGATGATGATGATGATGATGATTTTGAAGAAGATTATTCTAAGTGTCATGATGATAATGAAATTAAAGATGAAGAATTTAATGAATTCAATAATAATAAAACAATTATTGATACTTGTCCTATTTGTATGGATGATGAGAAAAAATTATATTCTACTCGTTGTGGTAAGCATTATATTTGTCTTACTTGTCAAGTTCATCTCTTAAAAAAACCTTGCCCTATGTGTCGTCAATAATTTTATTTAATATAATTAATTATATGATATAAATTCAGTTGTAAAAACAGGTCTTTCAGTATAATAGACAGCTATAACTGTAGACTTAAATTTAATATTATAAATTATAGGATATGTTTCTCCAATATTAATTCCTTTTTCTAATTTTATTTTATTATCAATACTTGTAATTATATTATCACCCATTTTTAAATAGAAAGGTTCATTCTGATTATCAGAATTACATTCATCAATATATATTTCTGATAATATTTCACCATAACGTCCAACAATTATACCACCATCTGGCGTTTTTGGTTCATAGCTAATATTTAATTTTAATAAATTCAATGTATTTTCTTCTGAGGATGTCATTAATAGTTTTAAATAAATTTTTATTTAAATAGAATATCAATTTTTATGGCGATTAAAAATTTCAAAGAAATTTTGAATTGATCCATAAACACGATTGGATCAATCAATTTTTATTTAGCATCCAAATAGTTTTCTTAATAATGATTTATTCCTTTTAGTAGGCTGTATTTCTTCAATATCCATATTAATTATTGTATGTAATTCAATATCACTATATTCATCAGTTTTTTTAAATATTTTATTTACTAAATCCAAGTCGAAATCATATTCAACATTTGGATGGAACTCAGCATTTGGTATATTAATAAATTCATTATTACACGGGTCTTTGGTTATTTTATATTGAAATATATATGTTTCTCTATTATTAATAATATTTGCAATCTTATAAGTATCTTCATTTTTATGGTCGTAATATATAAAATTATTTAATTCATTTATATCTACATAATCATAATTTATTCTTTCTAGACGATCAATCAAATCAATAAATTCACATCGAATTATAATATTACTTATATTTTGTTTCTTCATTATAATTAGAGAATATTAATATTTAAATATTTAATTTACAATATTATTAATATTATGAGCCTTATAAATCTACGTTATCTTCCTAAACATACATTCACATCAATAATATTTCCTTTTCTTAAAACTTATCATAATGAAATGGGTATTTTAGAAAAAAATATTAACATAGGTGAATGTAATTTTAATATAAAAAATAATATGATTTATAATTATAAAATATCAGAGTTAAATAAAACAACTAATATTTTTACTAAAATTTCAACAAAAATTAATAAAGTTGATTTTAATATTTATGAAAATATAACAATTAAAAGAAATCAAAATATTACCAATACTTGTAATTATACAAATTATTCTATTAATATAGTTAACTTAAAAGAACATCCTTATATTTATTCAATTAAATGTATTGGCCAACCATTATCTTTTGATTTAATGAATTTTTATACTGATGATATAAAAGAATTTTATCAATTAATTTATAAAAAAATTGAAGAAAATAATAACAAAATAATTAATTATAGTATTTAATGTCAGAAAAAGATAAAACAGATGATGATCATAAATGTTATTGTGAAAAATGTTTATGCAAAACAGAAAAAGATTGGTGTTTTATTAATATGGACGAATGGTTGGAAATGTTTCAAACTAAAATAAGTAGTAGTGATGATGGATATGGTTCTTGTTGTATTATATGTTGTCCTATTAAATTTACAATCTTTTCATTCTGTTTACCATGCACATTTTATAATATTTGTAGAAATAAATATAATAAAACAAAGGATAAAAATTATCTATGTTAATTATAATGACAACCTCTGGTGTATTTAATCCAGCAACTATGAACCCCGCTAGTATTATTTTATCAACAAATACTATAGAAAATTTTACTAATCAAATGAATTATATTGATTATATAATTATTTTAATTTTTATTTTATTATTTGTATTGGTATATTTAAGAATTTCACATAAAATATAATCGCCATAAAAATTGATTTGTTTATATTTTCATTATTAATTAATATTAATAATGAAATTATTATTATTAATTAATGCATTGATTGTATATGGTCTAAATGATAATTTTCAATTATCTAATTTCTTATTTAAAGCAGATTTTGATAAAAATTCTATTATTTTGAGTAATCATAATAATAATAATTATGTTAATATAAAATATGAAAATATATGTGAAAAAAATTTAGAATATGATAAAGTATTTCCTATTGAATTTAATACATTTAATTATGATGAAATTGATGCTTTTAATGGTGTAACAACTGGAGAGGAAACTACTAATTTTTATATTGAAGCATTAAATACAATGTCTTATTCCATACATAATTATGAAAAAAATTCATTAAAAGTTTCATTAATAGTAATGGATTATAAATTTCAAGATATGAATAATGAATTTATTATAAATTTATCATTTAACGGTCCAGTTAATTACGATGGAGAATACTATCTAGAAATAAAAGATTATATTATTGTATTTTCTGAAAAAGTATCATTTGATACTGAAAATAAAAATGCATCTGCTAAAATCGAAAGATTTGGTAATAATTTCTATCTTCATTTTCCATCATTTAAAGAATATATGTTATATGATTTTATTATTTACTATAATAGTGTGTAAAACTGTTAAAGTAATCTTTTTTTTATTATTAATAATGGAAACTAACAAATCATCAGTTGTATTATTAGGTGATGGTTTTTTTGCACGTGGATTTTTACATCATATTAATTATAATAAATTTAATGTAACACAAATTTATAGAGATGAATTTATAAATCCACAAGATATAATTTATTCTTTGGAAAGAGAAAAAAAATATACAAAATCTTTTCATTTTAGAGATTTAAAAAATTTATTTATTAAATTACCTCAAAATAAAATTAAGGAAGAAATAAAATCAATGGAAATAAGTAATAATAATATTAATATTAATCAAAAAAATTATTATTTTGATAATTTGGTAATAGGATTAGGTTCACAAAAATCATTAGCTGATTGGAAAAATGAAATTAATTTGCTTTTTAAGTATAAATATATTAATATAATTGGAATGGGACCAATTGGTTTAGAAATAACGAATATTTTATCAAATAAAAATCATAGTATTAAAATGTTTGATTTATTAGAAAAGGATAAAGTATTAAATTATGTCTCTCCAAAGAGTAAAGAATTATTATTTAATAATATTAAAAATGTAGATATGTATTTTGGTAAAAAATGTAATGAAACCAATGGATATAATTTATTTTGTATAGGTAGTAGACCAAATATATTAACACAACAATTTAAAGCTATTAATGAAAATTTACAGATAGCTAATAATATTTATATTGGCGGGGATTGTGCGTATAGTGATTATATTAAAACAGGACAAGTTGCTTATCAACAGGGAGCTTATGTCGCGAAAAGATTAAATGGTGAAATATATGGTCCATTTAAATATAATCATAATGGTATATCAATACATTTGGGTAATAAAAAAGTATTAATCGAAGGTCATAATATATTACCAGATAATATTTATCCGGATATTGTTATAAAATTATATTCTTTATTTTTTATATAATGGTTAAAAATTTAAAAGTTGAATTAAATAATAATAATGAATTATCTCAAAATGTAATGGAAAATAATAATAAAACTAAAAAGAAATCTATAGTTAAAAAAGAAATAATCCAAGATGTTGTTTCTGAAAATATTCAAGAAACAATTCCAGAAACAAATTCAAAAATAGAAGTTAAACCAAAAGGACGTAAAACAAAGATAAAAGAAACAGTTACAGAGGTTGAGCCTGATATTACATCAGAAGTTAAACCAAATGGACGTAAAACAAAGAAAAACACACTTGTAACAGAAGTAGAACCTGATAAAGAACAAATAGTAACTAAAATCAGTTTAAGTCCACTTATTAAATGGAGTGGTGGTAAAAGTGAAGAAATTAAAATGTTTGAAAAACATATTCCTAAAAATTACAATTATTATATTGAACCATTTATAGGTGGAGGAGCTGTTTATTTCTATTTAAATCCAGATAAAGCAGTGATATCAGATGTTCATACTGAATTGATTGATTTGTATAAATCAATTAAAGATGGTAAAATTAATGAAATATATCAATTCATGGAGGATAATAAAAACACAGAAGAAGCTTATTATAAAGTAAGAGATAAAATGGAAGTTAAAACACCTTTAGATAATGCTAAAAGATTTTATTATTTAAGAAAAACATGTTTTAGAGGTATGTTAAGATATAATAAGGATGGTAAATTTAATATTCCATATGGCAAATATAAAACAATTAATTATAGTGATTTGAAGAACAATAATTATGAGGAATTATTAAAAAGAACAGATATATTTAAAGATGATTTTGAATATGTATTTAAAAATTATAATGATGAAAATAATTTTATGTTTTTAGATCCTCCTTATGACAGTGAATTTACAGATTATGGTTATTGTAAATTTGGTCAAGAAGAGCATAAGAAACTTGCCAAATGTTTCAAAGAAACTAAAATTAAATGTATGATGATAATTGGTAAAACAAAATTTATTGAAGAATTATATAAAGATTATATTGTTGAAGAATATCAGAAAAAATACAGATTTAAATTATATGGAGGGCGTGTTGGAGATGAAATTAATGTTAAACATCTAATTATAAAAAATTATAATTAAATTAATTTATTTCTTGAACATTTTTTTAGCTAAATAATTCATATGGTCCTTATAAGTATCTTCACTATCATATTTATGAGGAATATTCAAACCATTCAGATATTCATTTATACCAACTAGATTATCACTAATACGGTCATACTTTTTACCAACAGCAATTGGTATGATATTTTTACTATAATGACGACAGCTCACACAAAACATTTTTACTTGAAACCCTTCGTACTTTGTTTCTAATTCTTTTTTATTTTGAATACATTTATCAATTGTTGATTTGTCTTTTTCTGTGTCCAATCGAATATTTGTTTTAAGTTCTGCATAATAAATGATTTTGTTCTTTTCATCCATAAATAGATGGTCCTTTTCTTTATTGCCTTTCTTATTAGGTTTCTTAATATCTTTCAACAAAGGATTAATTTTAATAATATAGTTCTTTAATACCTTTTCAACACCATGTCCTAATTTAATGCAATCACTTTGAGATAAACTTATATCAATTAAATATGAGAATGATAATTGGTCTTTCTCCTTATTTGAAACACAATTTTTAATATAAGGACAATCATCAATTATTGATTTAAAATCAGGAGTAACTATTTTGCTGTTTTCAGTTAAATTTAATGTTTCTGATAAAGTATTGGATAAAGTATCAGGGTCAATTTCAGGTTTATTTTGTTTCATTGGAAGTTTAACTTTGATGTTTAGTTTTTTAGGTGGCATTAATATAATAATTATATTATAGTTAATAAATAAATCAATTTTTATATTTAATAATATAAAAATTGAAATAACTATAATTAAATATATGTTATTATATGTATGGCAATTCTTGTAACCAATGCTAATAATATTTTAGGATATAAGACGGCTATTTATAATAAGGAACTTTATCAACAAATTATTATGCAAAAAAATAATATAGATATAGGACTACCTATTGAAATCCAACGCAACATATTTAAATATATAACTGATGAAAATGAAATGTTGATTGTTTTTTATCAAGATCATATTGATATAATTGATATTCGAACTGGTTATATGATTAGTCGTATTAATAAAATAATTATGTATTATAATAATTGTCATATTTGTATTAGTCCTGATGGTAGCAGGATTATAGTAGCTAATGTATATAATGATAAATATATATTTGATATATTTGATACATTAAGTGGTTCTCTACTTGGAATTGTTGAAACAAAATCAATCGTTGATTTTGGTTTCATTAATGAAATTAAATGTTCTCCAGATAACAAGAGGATTTATGTTGTTTTCTATAAGGACCCAAATTTACATTTGTATTGCTTTGATATCCAACAAAATGTAAATTCTGGGGAGGATACGGAAAATACATTATTTAATTTTAATTTTTATCCTGGAGTTTCAAAAGTGTTTTTATCACCTGATAGTAAAATAATGTGTATTTATCATAATATGATACGACAGATTGAAATATATAATGCTCTAACTGGAGAATTATTGAATACATTTGAATATATAAATGGACATGTTATTAAATTTCATGATAATGATAATTTGATTATTCATACTTTTTCAGATGATGTAGAAGAATATATGGGTCATCAGAACGTGTTACTTGACTATATCAAGTTTAATATTAATACTCAAGAACGTAAAATTATTGATGAAGTCGAACTACATTCTCCTAATTATATTCAATATATCGAAAATTATGAAAGTAAAAAAATTCGTCGTTGGAGCCAAGAACAAAATAATTATACAATTGACTATAATTCTAAAATAATAGTTTATCCTAATGGAGAGATAAACAAATTCACTGGAGAAAAACAACACATTGTTGGTAAATTAAAATATTCAAAATCAAAGAAATATGTAATTCACCATAATGGTATTTTTTTTGAAATATTTAAACTTTAATATGTTCAATGATTGTATTAAAATTTTTCTTTATAATAACATATTTGTCATTTATTAATTCCATAACACAATCATCTTCGTTATCTTGAAGATTATCAATTTGTTTTATTTTATTATCTTTAATATTTACAATTTTAATGTAATTATTAAAATGAATTACAAGTTGATTTTTATCAAAAATCATTCCTCTTATATCATTTATATTATCTTCATTATAATTAAAAATAATATTATGATTAATGTCTTTGATTATAATCTCATTAGTCATTGTATTTCCAGTTATAATATAATTCATATTTTTATCAGTGTATCCTAAACTTAAATCATCTGTTTCCATATCATCATAATATAATTCATCACCTGTTAGTAAATCATATACATACAAACAATTATAATCTCGCAGAAATACTTTTTTATAATCAGAACTAATCATTTCGACTTCATCAATAATAAATGATAAATAATTGAATTCATATAAATATTTCTTATTCATAATATCAATAATATATGTTTTCTGATTACCTGCAATAATAAAATATAATCCATTCCTATCAAAATAATAATATTTAGGAACTCCACAGTCAGCAAAATAATTTTGTGCTGGAGTTAATGATGAGATAGACAACTCAATTGTATTTTTTGTTTTGGTATTAATATCATAATAAGACATATTATTATTAACATCCAAATATACTAACTTTGTTCCATCTGAACTTAATTTAATTGTTCTATTAACTGTGTCATCTAGATATATTTCTTCTAATATTTCATTATTAAAAATATTAATTAAATTTACTTTCATACAATGTTCATTCAAATTATCATAAGTAATAGTAAAAGTAATTTCAGTATAATCTTCAATCAATTTATTAATTTCATTAGGCAATTCATTACTATAATTATTTATATTCATTTTGCGACTAGAGAGCATAATTAATATAATTAATATAATTATTATTTATTTATTCAATTTTTGTATAAAACAATTTAGGCTGGAATTTAATTATTTATTTTAAACTTTAATAGTTTCAATAATTAAATCATCTATTTTTAAAATTAAATATTTACCATCTTTTGTGAATTCCATATTACAAACATCAAAACAATCAATTTCTTTATCAATTTTAGATTTTGTTTTTAGATTTATAATTACAATTAATCCATGATCCAAATATAATGAAACTAATAAGTCTTTATAAAATGCAATTCCTTTAATATCATAATAATCTTCCTCAATTTTATAATTATAGTTATAATTATTATGATTATTAATATCAACTATAATAATATTTTCTGTATTATTATCATAATAAACTACTATATTACCATCACTACTCATGCAAGCTAACAATAAATGATTTAGTTCTAATGAATATATTATATTACCATTAATTAAATCATAAATATATATATTATCATTAGAACGACAAAATATCCTTTTATAATCATCACTTATTATAAGATTATTTAGAGAACAATGAAATGGTAATTGATGTAATAATTTATTAGCATTAATATCAAATATATATGTTGATTCATTATTTGATATAACATAATATAAACCATTTCTATCAAAATAATAATTATTTGGAATTATACCAGATAATAATTTAATTTTATTTTTAATTTTAGCATTGATATCATAATAAACAATATTATTATTAAAATCTAAATATATTAATTTATTTCCATCATTTGTTAATTTAACAGTTTCATTCATAATATCATCTAAATATATTTGTTGTAATATTTTATGATTAAATACATCTATAATATTTATATTTGTTACATATTGTCTTAATTCTTTACAGATAATAGTAGTTGTTATTTCAGTATAATTTTCTATTATTTTACAAATCTCATATGGTAATAAATTATTATTTATATTATCAAGGCTCATTTTTTTTGTAGCAAGCATTAAAATATTTTAATTTAATTAAAATATTTTAATTAATCAATTTTTATTTTGGATATAGATTTTATAATTTATAAAATCTATAAAATCTATATAAGAAATAACCTTTGATTTGTGTCGACGTTTACCAAAACTAAATCTAATGGATTAGATTTAGTTTTGAACGTCCGACATTAATCAATTTTTATTTTATAAAATATATTATATGGAAAAGTTATTTATAAAATATTGTCCTATTTTTTATTTTCATAAAAAGGAGCCATATATGCCTGCGAATTTTGATGAAATATTAAAAATTTCTGGTGTAACTCCACAAACTGTAATAACTGATGCTGTTACAATGATAACAATACCTAAAGAAAAAAGATTAGAGTGTCCTATTGCAACTCAAATTCTTTGTAAAACCAGTGGTAATTTTACAGTAAAAGGTATTACGTATTGTGATTTAATATATGTAGTTACATTTTCATGGAATGGTACTCTTGAAGAACATGCTTTTGATAAAGAAGAAGTTACTGTTAGAATTAAATTTGTGGGTGAAACAAGTGAATTAATTAGAGTTTATGGTAGTGCTCATGGTAATGGTATGTGGTTTGATATAGAGCAATTAGATTTTGATGGAAATAGATTAATAATGTATTCGGCAAATGAATCACATGCTATGTATAATAAACCAAGATTGTATAAACGTATCTTTGGTTTTGGTAATGATGTAACAGCTAAAGATAAAAAATGGGAACCATCTGAATTTGTAATATTTGGTACTGATGGAACTGTTAAAATTATTAAGAAAGATAATACATTAGCAGAAGGTTACTCAAATATAACTGGTGATTTTAATTATTTTAAAGTTAATAAAAATATAGGTAATGATAAAAATAATCAAAAATGGGCTGGGTCATTGGATTATGATACACTTAATTTAGATGGTTATTATAAATATCAAGGTGGTTTTGATAATTTATTCACTGGACCTAAATCTCAAGTAAGTAAAACATTAAGAATGATATTAAGAGTAGTAGTAATATTAGTATGGACTGGATTTTTAGGATATATGATATTTAGAGATGTATTAAATTATAAAAATCATAATTATTCTAAGAAAGAATTAGCACTATTTATAACATTACATTCATTATTAGTATTTGGTTTATTTATAACTGGCTCAATATTAGGCTTTGAAATATTTTTATTAAATCCAATTGGTTCCATGTAATGATAGCATCAAGCAAACCCAATAAAGTTAGCATATTATTTGGGTAATAAAAACTCAAATATTATAATGAATAATCAGGCTGACTTTTGTTTAATTATTAAGAAGGATAAATTATATATAAAGAATAATCACACAATGTTTACATTTAAATATTTTAACAGCATTATTAAAGATTTTAATGTTGATATAAAATTAAATAGTATTCATAAATTAAAAATGATGGCTAAAATGCTTAAAATAAGAGATGTGTATAATAAAAAAGATTTAATTTATTTAATAGAACAAAGAATAGTTTATCTAAACTAAACATATATTCCCAATTATAATAATGAGTTTAGATAAACCATTAGATGTGGAATTTATAGGAAATGGAACATATGGTGTTATTATGAAAAAAAAAACTCAGAATAATTATAATTATATTATAAAACAATTCAGGGTGGAAATTTATAATGATGGTTCAACTTCACTTGAAAGAGAAGTTACTTTTGCAAAAAAAGCATATAGTATAAATAATGATATTTTTATAAATATAATCAATAATTATAAATCTGATATAAATTTAGCTAAACAAATTGGTGTGAAAGTTCCTCTAATTAATTGTATATCTATAAATAATTTTGGATATATTCATATGGAATATATGAATAGCGGTGATTTATATCAATTTATAAAAACAAATCAGTATTTTGATTTAACAGGTGTATTAGGATGTTACTTTAATGCACTGAATATTTTACATAATGAATTAAAGATAATTCATGGTGACCTAACTCCTAATAATTTATTAGTCCATTATATGGGTAATAATTATAGACAAAAAATAGTAATTAATGATGAAATACACTATATTGATACAAATGGATATTGTTATAAAATATCTGATTTTGGATTATCTGAATTAATTGAATATACAAAAAATACTAATAATTATTTGAACCATATTTATAGAGACTATTTATTACTTTTTTTTTTATATTTTAACAAAAAAAAATTCTATAATTATAATCATTTTGTTGATTTAATAGAAATACCAATAGGACAAATTAATGATGATTTATATTATGGATACAATAAAACAGAGCAATATAAAGAGAAATTTGTTGATAACTTTAATTATAGATCAGTTTGCGAGTTTATGAATAAATTTTTAGAAATAGAACATGATAATAAATTAATATTTGAATTACCTGAATTATTATTAAATGATTTTATTGATATTATTAATTGTCCACAAACTGTAGATAATTAAAATGTGTTATGATAACCTATTATTCCTACGGAATTAGTTGGGATAAAATTATTTATAATTAAATAATTTTATCTAATTAAATAATGATATTATTAACAGCTGGTTTAGGTTCTATATTAGGTTTTATTTATTTTTTATTTGAATTAGAAAGTCCATCTATGGGTGGAGTATTATTTCGTCCAAATAGTAATGGAAATAGAGAAATTTCATGGTCTAGTATTTGGAATATAATTATTGCACCATTTAGAAATTCAATATTTTGGACTAATTATGAATTATATTCTATTAATTGGATTATAATGATATTAATCTTTGGATTAATAGGTGGATTAATAGGTTATATTATCCCTCCACTTGCGGCTAATGAAATGATAAAAAATTGATTTATTTTTATAAAATTAATAAATATTATTATTAATGACAATAAAAACCATTAGTTTTTTACCACCTGAAATTATTCTTAATATTATTGAAAAATTTAATGATTGTCGAGATATTGTAGCTTTATATCATTATGATAATAATATTAAGAATATAATTAATTCTAATTTAAATTTAATAGTTGGGAAATTAATAAAAAATAACATACCACATTATTATCAAATGTCTGTAATTTTAAAAAGTTGTTATAGATTTTCAAATAATAATATTAATGATTTGATAATTATCGGTATGTTTATTTGTGAAAATTCAAAAGATGATATAATTAAAAACTCAGCTGATTTTGCTAAATATAATACTAATAATAGTAAAATTAATAATTACTATAGACTAAGAGTATTTCAAAAATTTACTCATAATGAAGCGTTGAAAGTAGTTAATAATCTTGATGTTAATCAAATATTAAATATGTTAGAATTAATAAAAAAAGGTCATTGTGTTAATAATGCTTTTAAAGCTGCCATGAGTTTGGATAAAGATGGTATAAATAAAATGTTATTAATCATGCAACGCGGAATTAAATTATTAGATGCAGTTCGTATAGTTGATTGTTTAAATGATGATGGAATTGAAAAAGTATTTGAATTAATTAATAAAAATATCCCAGTTGAAAATGCAATTGATGCCGTGGAAGATTTAGACGATGAATTAATTAATATGATGATTAGATTATTTAATAATGGAGTTGATGCTGATACTGCACGTTATGCTGCAGATATGACCGAAAATAAACAAAATGAATTAATATATTTAATTAATAAAGGAGTTGCATCGGATTTAGCATTAGATGTTGTTGAAAATTTTAATGAAGAACAAATAATTATTATTAAAGAATTAATGAAAATAGGAATTAATTGTGATATAGCATGTAATATAATTCAAATTTGTGATGAAAAATCAATTAATAGAATTATAAATTTATATAAAAATGGATTAGATAATGATAAATTAAATCATTTAATAAATGAATTTGAATTAGAAGAAATATTACAATTTAGTGATTTAATGGAAAAGGGTATAAGTTATTCTATAGCAATAGATGCAATTGAAATATTTGATAATAATCAAATAAATAAATTAGTAGATTTAGTAAATAAAGGTATATCTAGTAATATAGCTTTTGATATTATTATAATGTTTAATGAAAATCAGACAAATGATATGATTAAATTGATTAATAATGGAATTGATGAAAGTAATGCATTTAATATTATAAATAATAAAGAACCTTATTATAAGAAATTAAAGAAATAATTAGTTTATTATCTCATCATCAACATAATTCGAAACAGATTTAATTGTTCCATCCTGGTTATATTTTATAAATTCACCTTGGCATAACCCATCAATATAATTACAAGATTTTTTTAATGTTCCGTAACTATCATAAAGTCTATTACAATTTTCTAGACTTGGTGTTATATAGTACCAATATCTCATTCCAGATTTTTTACCATTTTCATAATGACCAATATTATCTATTTGTCCGTTCTCATGATAAAATACAGATGGACCTACTTTAATATCATTATTATAATAACATTTGTAAAATATATTATTATTAAAATGATAATATGAAATATATTGACCGTGTTTTTTACCATCAATATATTCTATTGTTCTAATCATATATCCTTCTAGATCATATCTTGTATATAATCCATGTTTTTTACCATTAATTTCAAAGTATTCTTCATCAATCTTATTTTCATAGTTTTCTGATTTATAATATGTTCGGACTAATCTACAGTCTGTCATTAAATATTATAACCAATAGGAATTATTATTTAATAATTCAAATTTTATAAAGTAATATCAAATGGGTAATTCTCAAAAAATAACATTTGGGTTTGCAAGAAACTCGTCAATACGTTCTGTGTCATTAATACCAATTGACAGGAGATGATTAACTTTTTCCAGAAAATTGGGAACAGTTTGTATGTCCAATTGTTGGTCCAAAATATAATGATGCGCCAAATCATTACCAATAATGTGACGAACTTCATTGTATGTTTCTAATTGATGGTCAGTGTATTCATCATTTTCAACATCCTCTTTAGCTCGCTTTGGATCAACACCATAATAAAGCAGTCGACGATATTCATCAATGTATTCTTCATCAATTAGAATACTAAAAACATCTTCTTCTGTTGCTCCATATGATACTGCTTCTTGAATATAATTATCAACCCATTCAAAGTTCATGTTCTGTTCCAAAAAATCTTCAATGTGAGAAATCAAATTAGTTTGAAATACATGTGATACATGCGTATATTTATTTATAAATTTTAATAAAAAATCAAACACCTCATAATTATCCAAGTCATATGAAAACAAACATGATTGATACACATTATAATTATATAAAATTGTAAGAATTCCTGCTTGGAATTTCTTAATATATAATTCAGTAGGGTCTTGCGGTAAAGGTCCAAAATCATGATTATTATTCAGATTATTTGCTGCCCATAATTGTTCCATAAAATTGGATTTTGCAAATCCATGGACCATTAGCATTTTAATGAATAGTTGTTCCTTATTAACATTGACCTTATTCTCATTATCAAACAAATTCCACATAAATTTCTCAACATCCAATGGCAACACAGTTGCATAATGACGAACAATTTGATACATGTTTGGCATAACCAAAGAATAGATGCGTTGGGATGTAGAAATAAGCTTATATAAATCTTCAGGACGACACTTTTTTGCTATCATAATTAATTTATTTGCCTGTTGAGTATCATTTACCTCCTGACCCATTATATTATTGTTATTAACTGGAACCTGATTAGCAGCCATAATAGATCTGATTATTATAACAATAATAGGTATTAATAATTTCAATTTTTCTAAATATATAGCATAGCTATATATTTAGAAAGTTAATCCGTTGTATATGAAAAATCTTAGATTTTTCATAGCTACGCATCAATTTTTATGAGATTAAATATTCACTATGTGAATATTTAATACCATACTAATTGTTATCTGTGTTGACGTCTAATAAAATTAATTTAACAAAGTTAAATTAATTTTAGACAGTCAACATAATTTCAATTTTTCTAAATATATAGCATAGCTATATATTTAGAAAGTTAATCCGTTGTATATGAAAAATCTTAGATTTTTCATAGCTACGCATCAAT
>JACCDO011496884.1_pt1 | contig 29315 bp, 25 predicted proteins | sample 7446101 | NCBI WGS metagenome assembly JACCDO01 (sample SAMN15323440, study PRJNA562643) | freshwater metagenome | isolation source: river surface water | place: USA:Blue River Watershed | collected 2017-08-16
AGCCCAAGCCTTGATTAACTTCGACGATCAAGCCGTCTTGGATGGCGCCGAAGCCTGGGCCCAGCAGCCCGGCAATCACATCATTCCCCTCGGCGACCCCAACTACCCCAAAACCCTGTTGGAAACCGTCGATCCGCCCACCCTGCTCTACGCCAAAGGTCGTCTGGAGCTGCTGAACCGCAGCGCCCTGGCCATGGTGGGCAGTCGCAACGCCACCGGCCAAGGCATGGACAACGCCGAAGCCTTTGCCCACACCCTGGCCTCCGGCGGTCTCACCATCGTCAGCGGTCTGGCCCAAGGCATCGACACCGCCGCCCACCGGGGCGCCTTGCACGCCAGCGGCCCGGAGCAAGGCTCCACCATCGCCGTCATCGGCACGGGCGCCGACCGCATCTACCCGGCCAGCAACCGTGAACTGGCCCTGCGTATCGCCGAACACGGCGTGATCGTGAGCGAATTCCCCCTCGGCACCCCTGCCCTAGCGGCCAATTTCCCGCGCCGGAATCGCATCATCTCCGGCATGGCGCAAGGGGTGCTGGTGGTCGAAGCCGCCGAACGCAGTGGCTCCCTCATCACCGCCCGCTTGGCGGGTGAACAAGGCCGAGACGTGTTCGCCATTCCCGGCTCCATCCACTCGCCCCTATCTAAAGGCTGCCATCACCTCATCAAGCAAGGCGCCAAGCTGGTGGATAACGCCAAAGACATTCTCGATGAGCTGCTGCCCATGCGCCCCTTCATGCTGGAAAACGCCCCAGAGCCCACCCCCGCCTTGGGCAGCATGGACCCCGTGCTGCACGCCATGGGCTTTGACCCCTGCACCCTAGAAACCCTGAGCACGCGCACGGGCATTTCGCCCCAACAACTTTCCAGCCACCTGTTGCAATTGGAATTGCACGAGCGCATCACCGTGCTCCCCGGTGGCCGTTACCAACAACTCCCCGCAAGGTAAGGGCATGTTCGACATCTTTGTGTATTTGTTTGAGACCTACTACTGTGCCGAAGCCTGCCCCGAGCCGGATCGTCTCGCCCGCAAACTCAGTGCCGCAGGCTTTGAAGAAGACGATATTAGCGACGCCCTAGAATGGCTCTCGGGCCTGCAACAACTCTCCGCCCAAGAACTCTGGCCCGCATCCGCCACCAGCAGCCGCATTTTTGACGAGGACGAAGCCACTCGCCTCGGCACCGACTGCCAAGGCTTTTTGCTCACCCTGGAACAAACCAGCACCTGCACCCCCGCCCTGCGGGAAATGATTATCGAGCGGGCCATGGCCCTGCCCGAACTGCGCATCACCCTGCCCCGCTTCAAAGTCATCTGCCTGATGGTGCTCTGGAGCCAAGACCAAGAACTGAACGGCCTCATTCTCGAAGAACTCCTGGCCAGCGAACACGATGAACTCCTCGCCCACTGATACCCCCGACCCCCAAGACGAACGCATCACCGAGCTGGAAATCAAAGTCAGTTTTAACGAAGACCTGCTCGACAGCCTCAACCTCACCCTCTACCGCCAACAAGAACGCATCCAACGCCTAGAAGCCGAACTCCAAGCCCTGCGGCAACTCATGGTCAGCAACCTCCCCACCGAACAACTCAGCCTCCGGGACGAAATTCCACCGCATTATTGAGATAGGGTGGATGGCATCAGCCGCGCAACCCATTGAGGGCCTTTTCCGCCTCAGACCAAGGAAGACGACGCTTGCTTTCTTTCATGTTGTTGAGGGCGTTAAGCGCGCCATCCACAGTAAGGAGTCGATGGCTGACCATCATGCACAACAATCCTATCGTGCCCATGACCGTCACCTGTTCCGCGCTGGCGACGATGTTTAGTCCTGCTAAACGATATAAAGAGCGCCGTATTGCTTTGAGCCGGTAGGCGCCGACCCAAAGCAGGACTTGCGTTTTTGCCGGGCTTACAGCGTGAGCTGGGCGCGGATTTTGTCGAGCAGTTTGGGGCCCATGCCTTTGACTTTGCGCAGGGCGTCTAGGTTGGTGAAGGGGCGCTTGGCGATGATGGCGCTGGCGAGGCTGGGGCCGACGCCTTTGACGGCGCACAGCTCGGCGGCGCTGGCGCGATTCACCGATACGCCAGTGACGACGGCTTTGGGAGCTTCAACGGCTTCGGCAGCGGGGGCCTGCGGGGCGGGGGCGGCTTCAGCGGCGGCTTCTTGCTCCACAGGGGCGACGGCCTCTGGTTTAGCGGCGGCTTCTAGTTCCACAGGGGCAGCGGCCTCTGGTTCAGCGGCGACTTGTGGCTCCACAGGGGCGGCGGCCTCTGGTTCAGCGGCGGCTTCTGCTTCCACAGGGGCAGCGGCCTCTGGTGCAGGGCTGGCGGCGCTTTCTGCAACCACGGGGGCCGGGGCTGCCTCAACCACTTCAGGTGCGGCGGCGGGTTCGCTGGCGGGGGCCATGATCGGGCTGGCGATGTTGCGGTAATCCCGCGTTACATAGCCGTCTTGCGTCCATTCGCGCAACATCAGGCAGATGTTTTGGGCCGCGCTGGGGGCGGGCACGGCGAATTGGCTGTACAGCTCGCGCAGCGCATTGCCGCCCGCCAGCACGCCCAAGGGGGCGCTGGCTAATTGCTGGCCTTGCCAAGCACCGCCTTGATAGGCCTGATCCAAGGCCCACACTTCCAAAACCAAAGAACCGCTCAGATTGTCAGCGCTACGGGGATTGCTGACTTCGGCCACGCGCACGTCCAGGCTGTCGGCGTGCCATTGGCACTGAATCTCGCCGTGCATGCAGGGCTGGAGAAAGACTTGTTGCGTGGGGTAGGGGGAAAGCCCGTGGACGGTGATGGCGCCGTCTTGGCCCCAGCTAACCAACGCCTGCGCCATCACATACGCGTGCTGACCAGCGGGCGGAAAGGCGGGGACATAGGCTTGTACTTGTTGCGGCCCGGTTTGGGGTGCCAGCCGGTATTCCGCGACCTTGACGCCTTGTAAGCACATTCCTTCAAAGCCTTGTTCGCTGGCCCACAGTTGCAAAGCCCATTGCTGTCCTTGCTCGTCGTGGGGGAGAACAACGTCCGCATCGAGGCGTACTAGATCGCCGTTGAGGGCGTAGCCATGCTGAACGCCCAGGGGGCTGCTTGAGGGAGTGGCGTAATGAGAAGTCATGGGTGTGTGCATCCGTTTTTGAGGGGCGCGCATTATAGGGGTAAGTTTGTTACATAGAATCAATTATTTACGCACTGTTTTGGTGCGTTTGCAGAAATAAATGCGGCCTGCCCCGTTTAGGGGCCTAGTGGCGGCCCTAGGTCAAACCCCAGCCTGAGTCCGTGTTTTCCTGTACTTGGGTCTTGAGAGGGCTACGGGGATGTGCCGGGGAACATGGTGTGCTGCTTTGCCGGTTTCTATCCCCTACAGAAACAGGGTTATGTTAGAAAATGATTATATAAAACAATGTAGTGCGACATTATGTCGCAGTGTCGCATGCGGTGACTTGGGTAGAATTCCGCCCCTTCTATAGGAGGGTGGGGCATGTTGACTGGGGTAAAGCGTTGGGCAGTGTTGTGGGGGCTGATGTGTGGCGCGGTGGCGCCTTGTGCGGCCCATGTGACCTTGGAGCAAAAAAGCGCTGAAGCAGGAAGTTATTACAAAGCCGTGTTTAAAGTGGGCCACGGTTGTGACGGCGCCAGCATTCGCGAGCTGATTGTGCATATCCCCGAGGGCGTGCTGGCGGCCAAACCTATGCCTAAAGCGGGCTGGCAATTAGACCTAGAAAAAATAGCCCTGGCCCAGCCTTACAGCAGCCACGGCAAGCCGGTGACGGAAACCACCTCGCGGGTGCGCTGGTCGGGTGGGGAATTGCCGGATGCGTTTTATGACGAATTCGTGGTGGTGGCCCGTTTGCCAGAGCGCAGTGGGCCTTTGTATTGGCGCGTGACGCAGATTTGCAGCACTGGGCGTATCGACTGGGCGGACATTCCGGTGGCGGGGCAAAAGCGCCCTGATTTTCCGGCGGCAGTGCTGGAGCTGCTACCCAAAGCGCCAGTTGTAGATACCCATAAGTACTAAGCGGGCGGTACGGCGATGATGAAAAGCACGCATCCGCCCTTGGCTTGGGCATGTATTCCCGCCGCTGTGGCGTTGTTGATGAGCTGTGGCGCGTGGGCGGAGGAGGCGCAGGAGCAAGCCGAGTTGGGCGTGGTGACGGTCAGAGGGGAAAAAACCTTGGCCGAGCGCTTGCAAGTGCCCAATAGTAATGAAGGCCTGACGCGCCAGGACTTGATCGCCACGGTCAATGCCATGAATACGGAAGATAGTTTTAAGTATCTGCCCAATGTTTTGGTGCGCAAGCGCTTTATTGGCGATACCGACGCGCCTATTTCCAGCCGCACCACCGGCATCAATGCCAGCGCCCGCAGTTTGGTGTATGCAGACGGTGTGCTGCTCACCCCATTGATTAATAACAATAATGGCAATGGCTCGCCGCGCTGGTTTATGGTCAGCAGCGAAGAAATTGCGCGGGTGGATGTGTTGTACGGCCCCTATGCCGCCGCCTATCCCGGTAATTCTTATGGCTTGGTGGCAAACATCAGCACGCGCATGCCTGAGACGCTGGAGGGCAGCGTGAAGCTGGGGCAGGCGTGGCAGCGTTTTGACCAGTACGGAACCCATGATAGCTATCGTTCTCAGCAGCTGGCCGCCACCTTGGGCAATCGGGCGGGGGATTTTTCGTTTTGGCTCAGTGCTAACCATGTGGATAGCTACAGCATGCCGGTGACGTTTGCGGTAAATCCCACGCTGCAAGCCAGCGGCGGCACGGCCATTACCGGCGGTATTAGCGATGCCAACCGCACTGGCGACCGGGATCGCAGCGGCTTTACCCAAATTTTTGGGGCGGGCAATCTGACCCATACCGTGCAAGACAACGCCAAACTGAAATTGGGCTATGACTTTAGCCCCCGAGTGCAGGCCATCTATAGCTTTGGGGTATGGCAAAACCAAGCGGACTTGAGCGCCCAAACCTATCTCAGCAATACCGCCACCGGGGCGGCTTATTGGGGCGGCGCCAGCGGTAATGTCACCGTGGCCGGGCAAAACTACAAAGCCAGTGACATCGCCGCCCTGTTCGCGCCGGGGCGCAAAGACATGGAACACCACATGCACAGCCTGCTGGTGCGCGACCGAGGCCAGGACGAGCTCAGTTGGCAGGCTTTGGTGAGCAGTTACGAGTATGTGAAACACCAAGAGCGCACCGGCACTACCAGCGGCTCTGCCCTATATCCCACGGTGGCTGGCGGCTCTGGCGCGGGCAAAACCGTGGATATGAAAGGCACGGGCTGGTATAGCGCTGATCTTTCTGCCACTTGGCGTCCAGCAGGCGCCCATAGCTGGAGCGCGGGCCTGCATTACGACCGCTACAAACTGGTCAGCCCCACCTACAACACCACTGGCAGTTGGCTCACCGCCAGCAATGGCAGCTTGAGCGCCGATTCCCGTGGCCAGAGCGAAACCCAAGCCCTGTGGTTGCAAGACATGTGGCAACTCAATCCCGCTTGGCGCGCTACTTTGGGCGCTCGCCAAGAGTGGTGGCGTGCCTTTGACGGCAGCAACACCGCCAGCGGCAGTACCGTGAGCCAGCCGCAACGCAGCGAAACGGCGTTTTCTCCCAAAGCCTCGTTGGCGTGGGCCATGCGTGACGATGTGCAAGTGAGCGCTTCTTTGGGCAAGGCGGTGCGCTTCCCCACCGTGGGCGAGCTGTATTTGACCCAAAGCGTGGGCGGCGTGCTGCAAAGCTCTGACCCCAATCTCAAGCCAGAAAACGTCACCAGCGGCGAATTAGCCCTGGATTACGCCTTGGAAAAAGGCAAGTTGCGCGTGTCCCTGTTCCAAGAAAACGTCAAAGACGCGCTCATTTCCCAGAGCGGTAGCTATGCCAGGATTAGCGGTGTCACCACCTATATGCAAAACATCGACCGCACCCGTCAGCGTGGCCTAGAAGTGGTGTGGCAAGAGCAAGACGTGGGCATCAAGGGCTTGGATTTGTCGGCCAGTGTGACTTATGTGGATGCCCGTATTCTGGCCAATAGCGGCTATGTGGCCCCCACGTGGAATCCCGGAGCCACCTCCGTGGGCAAACACACGCCCTATGTGCCCGATTGGCGCGCCACCGCCGTGGCCACCTATCGCCCGGATAGCCAATGGAGCTACACCCTAGCCGGTCGCTACAGCGGTCGCATGTGGGCCACGGTGGACGGCAGCGACATCAACGCCAACACCTACATCGGCTTCGCCAGCTTCTTTGTCCTCGACGCCCGCGTGCGCTACCAAATGGACAAACACTGGAGCACCGCCCTGGGCGTGGATAACCTCAACAACCGCAAATACTTCCTCTACCACCCCTTCCCCCAACGCACCCTGTTTGCTGAATTGCGGTATGAGTTGTGAGGGGTGAGGGCTATTCCAAGCGGGCAATTTTGCTGGCGGCGCTGGTGATGCGTTGGGCGATGGCGTCGATGCCGGGTTGGAAGGCCGGGGAAAACTCGGGCGTCTGACGCAGGCGCTGCACATAGTCTTGGGCTACGCCTAGGGCGTGTCGCCATTGCTGGGGGGCGATGTCTGGCGGGAGGGGGGCTTCAGGCAAGTGATTGGGGATATGCCCACTGGCACTTGGCGCCAAGCCCATGGGCAGCATGTCGTAAGCCGGGGCCAGTGAATAGGGGCGGCCCTGGTCGGAGAGAAACGATAGGTTGCCCGTGTGCATATCCGTATTGCCAATGAGCAGGCCGATGGCCTGTAACAGCGCCGCACCCTGCGCCGCTTGGGGCTGGATCACCTGGGCTTGCGCTAAGGCATGGCTGATGCTCGCCCAGCCCCCATTGCCCGCCCCGACAAATTCCATATCCAGCGCCTTCAAGCTCAACACGCCTCGACGCCCCTGCACTCCCACCCGGTCGAAGCGCTGCACTTCCAAAAAACGTTGTGTTCCCCAATCCAGAATGCGGCTCGCTGCCGCCTCAATGCCCGCTGCGCGCAGAGTGTGCAATGCCAAATGTTCCGCGAGTAGCAAATCTCGCCAGCGGGCGGTGATTGGATTGTCATCGGTGAGGCTAAATTTCACCAATACATGCCGAGGGCCATCAGGGCTAGCTACACAGGCCACGAACTTGGGTTGCTCGCCCCCGGCAGAGGAACCCGGCCATTCCCCTTGGGCCGCCTCCTGGGCTAATTGCTGATAGCGGTGGGCCTGTTGCTCGGCGGGTATAGGCTCTGGGGCGGGGGTACTGAGAAAAACGTCCCGTGCTTGATGCCCAAGCAAGAGATTGCCCGTTACATCATGGCCGTGGGTCTGTAGGGCTTGCAAAATATGGGTGTCGTTCCAATGACTAAGCTGACTTTGCAAGCCGAGGGCTGCACCATACCGGGCGGCGTAGTGACGCCCCAGATAGCCTTGAGGCTGCATGTCAAACAACCACCATGGCAAGCCCTCGCTGTGTAGCGTCACCCCATCCATCTGGCGCATGACAAAGCCTTCCGGCGCCACCGGAATCAACACCCCCAACTCTTTAATCCCCCCCTCCGGCGAGACCCGATACACCGAGATCTCTCCCAGCCCTCTCGCCCCATCCCGCAGCGCGTACTGAATAGCACGGCCACGCCCCAGCCGCAGCACCTCATCCGCCAATGCACTGACCGAACGGGATAAAGTGGGCTGACTGAACCCTAGCTTTTCAATGAGTTGCTTTGGGGTTTTAGGGCCGGTACGCAATTGCTGACGCAGCAAATCCGAGTTGGAAAGGGACATAGAGAATGGATTTGTGAATAGAAAAATGAATAGACGCGATTGTGAATGTCAACGAGGACGCACAGCCGATTTTGGCCGCAATGGACTGGATCGCCAGCCATAACGTCGGGTAGTCCTTACGGGCCTCATACACCAGCCTTACAGCCCCTTCCCTGACTTCTGCCGAATATTTATTTCCTTTGCTCATGGCTCCATTCTCTCCGATAAAGGAGCCTCCTCAAATTACGGGGCGGTTCAGTTCATCTTGCCTCGTCAGAAATCACAAAACCAAGGTAGCCCCCCGCTGCGCCCAGTTGGGCACAGCCTTCCAAGCATCCCGCATACGGCCGTGTAGAGAATCGGCGGCAGGCTCGAAATGCCGCAAATGCATCCAGAACCGTTCTGAATGATTGGGTTGAAGCAAATGACAAAGCTCGTGCCATATCACGTACCTCACAAGGTCACGAGGAAGAAACAGCAGCTTGCAATTTAGGCTTATACGGCCTGTTGACGAACAACTGCCCCAGCGCGTGCGCTGGTTCTTGATCGCCACGTCCGTATAACGCAGGCCAGCAGGTTCGGCAAGATTCGCCAGCCATGGCGCCAGAGTCATCGTGGCATGACGGGCCAGCCATCGACGTAATGCAGCGTGACAGGCTTCGACATCACCATCGACCGCGCCAGATACAACGATGCGGCCTGGTTGGTCGATTCGCGCACCCACTGTTTTGCTGCGCGTTGGTTTGTATTCAACTCGCCAGGATTCGGCCAGCGCCGGTAAGTCGAAAGCCTGGGGGCGTGCGGCAGGCTCGGCGGGAATCAAGTGACGGACGGCATCGAAACCGGAAATTCGCTCCACGATCCATTCAGCCTTCGCAGCCACCAATGCAAGCAGCTTCTGGCGGTCGAGATTCGGCGGTGCTACCACCACCATGCCGTCACGGGCACTGAGCTTCAGACGCAGCGAACGTGACTTCGGCGAAATCTGGATCGCGTAATCGATGGTTCGCCCATCCGGCAAGACCAGTTCAAATCGGTCAGCACATTCATGCACCGCCGTCACCTGTTGCCGCTGATGCGCCAGGTTTGTAGTGGCGCCGTTTCAAGACCTGCACCAAGCTGCCGATGAAGCCCATCGCGTCATCGGTCAGCAGGCCAGCGGACGAGAACTGGTTGGCGATCATGAACAACAATCCGCGCGACAGCTCCGGATCAACTGCGCTGCTACCCCACCAACCAGGGAAACAATGCTTGTCTGCTTCGGCCAGGGCGGTGGCGGCAATTTCAGCGGCCAGGGTGTCTGTGATTGCCGCATTGCGCGCTTTGACCTTCAATGCCAACTGCTGGGCGACAGGACGATTGGCCTCCTCAACGGCAGCGCGTACCGCATCGGTCAGCTTCTCCAGTTCCTCGATCAATGCAATCCCGGCCAAGGTCCCAGCGCGCTTCTCATCAATCAGGCACTGCAATCTTTCCGACAGCGGCCGGAAGGCATCGTCCTGATCAAGCCGAATCCGCAGCTCGGCTGACAGCATGGCCTCTATGTCTAGCGCCTTGGCATCCGGCTTCTTGTCCTTCAGCTTGGTCAGGAAGTGCTCATCTAGCACATAGGTTGGAAACTCGGTTTCCAGTTCGTCGACGTCGATGTGCTCGCGGATCAGTTCCTGAGTACGGGCAGCGTCTTCCTCAGTCGCCTCGATGCTCTTGCTGGCATCCGGGTAAAACTTCTTGCGATACAGCATGTACAGCTTGGTCAGCCAGGCGTAAGGTCGTACGTAGTCACGCAATTGCTCGTCGGGCTGCAGCGCTTCGTAAAGCACGCGCAGGTTGCGGTAGCCGGCATCGAACTGCTTCTCTGCGCCGTCCACATCGCGCAATATCTTCATCGCCGTGACGAAGGCATCGTGCGATCCATCTCGTGGCACGGTGTCCAGTGGGAAGAGTTCCCAGACCTGCTGGAACGTCTTGCGAAAATGCTCCCGGATCGTATCGAACGGAAAGGCCACATCGCCCAATTCGTCAGGCCGGTAGTTCAGCGCTTCGTTCAGATCGTCGAAGATGCCGTAGTAATCCAGCACCAGACCGTGACCTTTCAACTCGTTGTAGGGCCGGTTAACTCGGGCAATGGTCTGCAACAGCGTGTGGTTCAGCAACTTCTTGTCGAGATACAGGGCCTGGAGAATCGGTGCGTCGAAGCCGGTGAGCAGCATGTCGCAGACCACCAGCATCTCCACCTTACGGTAAGCCTTGTCCCGGTGCTCCTCGTTTTCAGACTGTGCCGGAATCAGAAATTCATTCAGCAGCTTCTTGCGCTTGGTCTCGCCCAAGTACAGGGCCTGGATGCCCTCTGGGTCTTTCTGCGGGGCCTCGGAGATAACCGCCATCACAGCTTCATCACCCAACCGTTCCCGCAAGGCGGCTGCATAGAGTTTAACTGCCTGCTTGTCCCGACACACCAGCATCCCTTTGAAGCCATTGGGGCGAACGTGCTCGGTGAAGTGCTTAATCACATCATCGGCGATCTGGTTGATCCGCGTCGGATGGAACAGCAAGGCATCTAGGCGCGCGCCCTCAGTAGTCAGCTTGTTCTGTTCTTCTTCTGGCAGGTGACCAAACTCGCGCTTGAAGGCCAAGTCCAGCTTCGTGCCATGCAACTGCCAGTCGGTCACTCGCGGCTGCCAGTGAATTGGCTTGACCACGCCGTCGTGCAGGGCATCCGTGACCGTATAGGGGCGTCCCATGTAGCGCTCAATCTTGCCGTCGTCCTTCACGTAGCCCCAAGCCTTGGGGGTGTTGTGGTCGTCGTTCTCGATGGGAGTGCCGGTAAAGCCAAACAGCGAGGCGCCTTCCAGCGCCGAGCGCATGTAAGTGCCTAGTTCGCGCTCCTGTGTGCGGTGTGCTTCGTCGGCCATCACGATCACGTTCGGTCGCTGCTTGGTGACGTGCTTGGGCATGCCCTCGAACAGATGTACCGTGGTCAGGATTACGCCCCGATAATCGCCGCTAAGCTTTTCTTCCAAGTCACGTTTGCTGGCCGCTACGTGCACGTTGTCGGTGCCGGTCGAATTAAGCTCACGATCCATCTGGTCGCCCAGTTGTTCGCGGTCCACCAGCAGAATGACGGTGGGCTGTTGCAGCTTCGGGTCTTCCCACAAGCTGCGCGCGGCATAGATCATGGTCAGGGTCTTGCCCGACCCCTGGGTATGCCAGATCAGGCCGCGCCGCTTCTCTGCGGGCAAGGTCAGATCGACGGCTCGGTTCAGAATGTCCTTCACCGCTAGGTACTGCTGGTAGCGCACCACGACCTTTTCGGTCTTGCCATCCTTGGTCACGAAAACGATGAAGTGCCGGATGAAGTCGAGCAGGTTGCCTCGGTCGAACAAACCGTAGAGCGACACTTTCATCTCGTCAAATTCATCGATATCGTGCGGCCACGGGTCGCGCCATTGCAGCCAGAACTGCAGCCGCCGGCCGGGCACGCCGTACATCATCCTCGTCTCGTTCACGCCTACGCCGTAGGCGTTGGTGTAGAAAAGTTGGTCGATTTCGTCGGCGTACATGCCCAGCTGCTTGGCGCCCTCGCGCCAGTCGGGCTTGCTGCGGCTGGCCGTCTTGGCCTCAATTACGACGATGGGGATGCCGTTGATGAGCAGCACGATGTCGGGCCGACGTGTCGATTTACCATCAATCGAGAATTGGTTGGTCACCCACCAGTCATTCGCGTCGATATTGTCGTAGTCGATAAGGCGCACATCCTGTGCGTTCTCAGCCGCGTCGAATTTGTAATTGACGCCATCCTTCAGCCACGCCAACCATTGCTGGTTATCACGGCAGCCGCGCAGCTTGGTGATGATGGCATCGACCCGCGCTTCGTCGGTCAGCACGCCAGGGTTCAGTACCTTGAGCTTTTCGCGCAGGAGGGGGAGTAGCAACACCTCGCGCTCATCGGGCCGGCACTCCTTCAGAGATTCACGCGAGCGCCAGGTCCAACCCAGTTTGCCAGCCTTCAGGTGCTCAATGATCTCGCGCTCAACGGTGGTTTCCTCGTTAAACAGCGTACGTACCGTGTAGGGGGCTGCCCCCTCCATCGCATCAGGCATGAATAGCTCCCTCTGGAATTCTTATCTTGCCGGTAAGCAGGTTTTGCAGCAGAGAGCGCTTCAACTCCAAGAGTGCGTCAACTCGTTCCCGAATTGCGCAAGTGGCCCTATCTGCAGCCTTCAATAATTTGACGATTTCGATTTGTTCGTCATGCTCAGGGAGTGCGATTTGCAGATTCTTCAACAAGTACCCACTGAGATTGTCCTGATTCGAACCCGCTGCCCAGGCGCGAACGCGCTCGTAATTGCGTTCAAACCAGTAATAAATGAATTCGTTTTCGACACCTTCGTGACCATTGAAAGTCGCCACCGCTTGATTTGTTGACGCCGGAATGCCCAAGAGTGCAACTCGCCCTCTGGTAACTCCTGCGCCATACATGGCAATCAGCAGCGTTTCAACCGGCAATACCCCGCAGGTGGTCTGGTTCGCACCCTCTTCACTGAGATGCTCTTCGGTTTCGACAATGACCGAATAGTTGACCTCACCTGATTTCACCCAAGGTATTGAGCCCTCGTAGTAACCAACGTTTTCTCGGTCGGGGGTTCCGCCAGCACTCCAGGTGCCGCACTTTTTCAGCTTTGTCAGGCTCCAGCTTTTTGGGTAATTCATGCGCTTGGTTTCGACAAACGATACGTGGCGTCCAGGCAACCCCTTCTCCATCAGTTCAATCAGAAGAGATTTTTTCAGCTCCCGCGTCGCATCCAATTCCGCCCGTGCCTTCTGAATGGCGTCATCGGCCAGCTTGAGGGCGGCGGTAATGCGGCACTGCTCATCCCCATCAGGGACACGCACTTGCACCTTGCGAATCTCTCGACGTGATGTTTCCAGAAACGTTGTCCCTGCTCCCAGACGGATCAAGGTCGGCCGCAAGATCTCCAGTAAGTGAAACAAATACTCTGCAGAGTGACCTTCCTTGGCACAAAGTGCTGCGAACCCCTGATTAATGGCCATCGGCAAACGATTGATCTTGGCTGCGCCGATAGTGGCCCGGCTAGTCATCAGAACCGAATTTTCCGGAACGAGGGTCGATTGCTTCAGACCGGCAGTCGAGATGCTGCGCGCGGTTACTCGAATTTCATTGCCTTCGGTGCCTGTGATGTCGGTGGGCGTTGCCCAAGGTATTTCTGGCGGTTCCCAAAACTCGATCACATCGGTATCGGGGGTTCCGCCACCCAGCACCTCTGCGAGTTGCCCAATGTTATGAACGGCCCACGGGCAATCGGCATCGAACTGTTTCAATGGCAGTTTGTAGATAACATCTCTAGGACGAGCCGTCATCGAGCATTCTCCTGGACAATGGCTCGCAGCAAATCGTCCAACTTGGCTTGCGCAGTAACAGCTGCTTCTGAAGCTGACTTCAGTTGCGCGGTAGCATCATTGAGCAGCAATACCTTTTCTGGCTCAAAGGTATCCACGTAACGCGGCAGGTTCAGGTTGAACTCGTTCTCAGCAATCTCTTCCAGCCCGACCAGGGTGAAGTAGCGCCGTGCTTCGTCTTCACTGCTGCAAATGCGCAGCAGGTCGGCGGATGCCTCCCGCAGGTGCGCGATCTCACGTTCGGCTGCCAGCTTGACCTCCTGCTCGCGGGCATCCCGCTCTTCCTGCAGCTTGCCTAGGTCCTTGACCGCACGAGCCACCTGTTTATGGCGAGCCTTGATGGCGTCGATCAGCTTCTTGCGGGCTACATCGAATTTCGCCTTTGGGGTGACCAACTGGGTTTTCAGCGCCGCTTTTTCCCCACGCCCAGCCGCGGCGATCTCCCCTTCGATGCGTTCGACATCAGCCTGCAGCAGAGCCAGGGGGTGAAAGTAGGGATGCTCGGGCGTGATGGCATCCTTGACGGCCTGCTGCTTCAAGTCCAATGCATCCAGCGTGGCCAGCTCGGCTTGCAGCCGTGACAGCGGCTCCAGCACTGGGCCGTAGGCGTCCTCGATGTCGGCTAGCCGGGCATCGCGCTGCTCCTCGACCTCCCGGATCAGTTGCGCCCCATGCTCCGGCACCAGACGCTGGGCGGTGGCCAAATCGCCGAAGGCGCGCCATGGCACCAGGATACGCATCAGGTCTGAGGGACGCAGTAGGTTTTGCGGGTTGCCTTTCTGGAAGTGGCGCGAGGCCCAAATCATCAGGATCTTGTCCTTGCGCTCGGCGGGCTTGGCCTTGTTGAGCAGCACCAGACAGCCGGGCACGTTGTTGCCATAGAACAGCTTGCCCGGCAGCACGACGATGGCCTCGATCAGATCGGCTTCGATGAAGCCTCGGCGGATCACATACTCGGCATCGGCCTTCTGGTTCTGACCATCTTCTTCCTCGGCCTGCTCTGGCTGACCACGGAACAGCACGCCCTGTGACATCACCACCATGCCCTGACCGCCTGTGCCAGCGTCTGGATCGGCATCCTTGAGGGATTTGACGATCTGCTGCATCCAGGCCCAGTCACCGTTGCTGGCCGGGGGCATGCCGTGGGACAGGCGGCCAAACTTGTCGCCCGCCGCCACGGTGTCGTAGCCCCAGTCCTCCAGCGAGAACGGCGGATTCATGATGATGCGGTCGAACTGTTTGAGACGGTTATCGGTGGTGAGGTGGCGCGGGTCGCGCAGGCTGTCGCCCTGCTTGTGCTCCCACACGGGGATGCCGTGCAGGATCATGTTGATGCGCGAGATGTTGTAGGTGGCGACGTTGGATTCCTGCCCGTGCAATTGCAACTGGCGCACGTCGCCGCCGTGCTTTTTGACATGGCGAATGCACTGCAGCAGCAGGCCGCCTGAACCGCTGGCCCAATCGCAGATGGACATGCCCGCCTTGGGCTGCAGCACTTCGGCCATCAGGAAACCGACCTCGGCCGGTGTATAGAACTCGCCGCTGGACTTGCCGGCCTTGCTAGCGAAGTTGCGGATCAGGTATTCGTAGGCGTTGCCGAACAGGTCGTCGGAGACATGGGCACGATCGAAGGTCTGGCTGCCGAAGTGGTTGATCAGATTGACCAGCTTGTCGCGCGGCAGCTCGTCCTGCTTGTTGAAATCGATCTTGCCGGTGAGGATGCCGTCGAAATTGTTCTGGCGGTGGGCGTTGGCGCGTTCGATAGCGAGCATGGCATCGTTCAATGCCTGGCCGAGCTGCGCCTTGACGGTACGCGCTACCATCGACCAAGTGGCCACTTCGGGAACGATGAAGTGGTGATTCTGCGGGTCGGGCGCCAGCAACAGCGCCTGATCCTGCGGCATGCCCGCCTTGGTCAGGGTGGCTGCCTGGGTGCGGACTTCTTCGTCGAAGCAGTCGCTGATGCGCTTGTAAAACAGCAAGGCGAACACATAGCCGCGAAATTCTGAATGGTCAGCGTTGCCGCGCAGGATGTCGGCAGCCTTGTCGAGGTAGATTTCAAGCTCGCCTTGGGTCATCCGGCGCGTAGGACGGATGGCAATCGGTGAGTCGAGTTGTTCTAGAAGTTGCTCAAGATTCATGTCAAATACATTCTATAAATTTCTACTGCCAACATTCTAGGCGAATGAGCCCCGTGTGACTTTTCTGGGGTTAGATTGAGCAATATCTAGCTCTGACCAGATATCGACCAGACAACAAAAAAGCCAACCGCTACCGGTTGGCTTTTTCTTTTGCAAATCTATGACCTACCTGAATTCTATGTGGAGCGGGCGATGGGAATCGAACCCACGGCTCTAGCTTGGGAAGCTAGGGTATTACCATTATACGACGCCCGCGAAGCTCGCTATTTTATGCGCAAGCGGCTGTGGTGGGCAATGGCTAGGTGTAAAATCCGCCGCTTTCTTTTTTGCTGGACGATCATGGCGGCTTTGACGATCAACGGAGAAACCCGTTCTTTCGAGGTTTTGCCCACGGTGGCGGAATTGCTCGATCAACTGGAATTGACGGGTAAGCGCCTGGCGGTGGAGCGGAATGGCGAGATTGTGCCCAAGGGCCGCCATGCCGAGACGCGCCTTAGCGATGGCGATAAATTAGAAATTGTGGTCGCCGTCGGCGGCGGCTAGCGCCACAGCGCGGAGGGCTTGCCCTCTCCACACCTGTCCCCTCACTTCTCACGTTTTTTACAGTTATGGACTCTCTGATTATTGCCGGTAAGGCTTACAACTCCCGTTTGCTGGTGGGCACGGGTAAATACAAAGACTTTGCAGAAACCAAGGCAGCCATTGATGCCTCGGGGGCGGAGATTGTGACCGTGGCGATTCGGCGCACCAATATCGGCCAAGAGCCGGGCCAGCCCAGTTTGCTGGATGTGCTGCCGCCCAGCCAATACACCATGCTGCCCAATACGGCGGGCTGCTATACCGCTGACGATGCGGTGCGCACCCTGCGCTTGGCGCGGGAGCTGTTGGATGGTCACGATCTGGTGAAGCTGGAAGTATTGGGCGACCCCAAAACCCTGTTCCCGCACATGCCGGAAACCATTAAAGCAGCGGAAACGCTGGTGAAGGATGGCTTTAAGGTGATGGTGTATTGCTCCGACGATCCCATCCAGGCCAAGATTTTGGAAGACATCGGCTGTGTGGCGGTGATGCCTTTGGCCTCGTTGATCGGTTCCGGCATGGGCATTCTCAATCCTTGGAATCTGCGCTTGATTCTGGATCAGGCCAAGGTGCCGGTGATTGTGGATGCGGGCGTGGGCACGGCCTCGGACGCGGCCATTGCCATGGAGCTGGGCTGCCAAGGGGTGCTGATGAACACCGCCATTGCTGCCGCGCAAAACCCGGTGCTCATGGCGGGTGCCATGAAAAAGGCCGTGGAAGCCGGGCGCGACGCCTATCTGGCGGGCCGTATGCCCAAGAAAACCTATTCCGCCACGCCCTCTTCCCCCACCTCGGGCATGATTGCCTAGTGATTACAGAGCCTGCGCCGGGGGCCATGCCCCGGTGGCAGGCTTTTTCTGTGCTTCAAAATCAGGTTGTTAGAATGACTGACGAAAACGATCTCACCCACCGTCCTATTCGTAGCTTTGTGCTGCGCCAAGGCCGGGTGTCCAATGCTCAGGCGCGCTATTTTGAGGACGGCATGCCGCGCTTTGGTATTCCCTACGTGCCTCAAGTGCTGGATCTGAACGCCGCCTTTGGCCGTAGCGCGCCCAAGATTTTGGAAATCGGCTTCGGCATGGGCGAAACCACCGCCACCATCGCCAAAGCACACCCGGAAAACGATTATCTGGGCGTGGAAGTGCATACCCCCGGCGTGGGCAGCCTGCTGAAAGAGATTATGGAAGGGGAGATCGGCAATCTGCGCATCATTCAGCACGATGCGGTGGAAGTGCTGAATCACATGATTGCGCCCAATTCCTTGGCCGGGGCGCATATTTTCTTCGCCGATCCCTGGCCGAAAAAGCGTCACCACAAGCGCCGCTTGATCCAGGCGCCCCTGGTGGCCTTGCTGGCCTCGCGCCTACAGCCCGGCGGTTATTTGCACTGCGCCACCGACTGGGAAGACTACGCCATGCAGCAGTTAGAGGTGCTCTCCGGCGAGCCCCTGCTGGAAAACACCGCCCCCGACACCGGCTTTGCCCCGCGCCCGGATTACCGCCCGCTCACCAAGTTTGAGCAACGGGGCATCCGTTTGGGCCACGGGGTTTGGGATGTGATTTTCAAAAAGAAAGCGGACTAAACACCGCTCTCCCCTCTCTGTAGCGATGGATTTATTCGTTTACGGAAACACTGTTTTAATCAACATTTGAAAATCGCGAGCAAGCTCGCTCCTACGAAATCAACGAGTTGTAGGAGCGAGCTTGCTCGCGATAAAAATTAATCAGCTTTCCTAATCCATGGGTTACGGGCGAATAAATTCGCCCCTACAGTTTTTGGTTTAGCCCACGGCAATACAGTTCCGGCCCCGTTCCTTGGCTTGATAGAGGCAACGGTCGGCGGCGCGTACCAAACTATCCACCGTGCCGCTCTGGCGGCTCACCATGCCGATACTGACGGTGATGGCATGGCTCTGCGCGTGGACTTGCAACGGCGTTTGGGCCAACTGGCGGCAGAAGCGTTCTAACGCAGAGTGGGCTTGGGCTTGCTCCGTGTCCGGCAAAACAATGGCGAACTCTTCACCGCCAATGCGGGCGATTTGTTGGCTGGGGAAGCAATCCAGCATCACATCCCCCAGCAGCTCCAAGGCCTCGTCCCCCACATCATGCCCCCAGGTGTCGTTGATGCGCTTGAAGTGATCCACATCCAAAATCGCCAGCGAGGCCCAACGGCGTTGACGGTGGCATTCTTGCAAGGCCGAGGCGGCAAACTCAAAGAAATGGCGGCGATTGGGTAAGCCGGTGAGCACATCGCTATAGGCGGCGCGCCGGTTGCACTCAATCAGCTCCAGCATGTTGAGATTTTGATTCACGCGGCAAATCAGCTCTTCAAACGAGAAGGGTTTGGCCATGTAATCGCTGGCGCCGCTTTTCAAGAACTGGGCGGCTAGCAAATGCTCGTTACTACTGGAAATGCCCAGCACGGCCATGCGGTCTTTGCCAAATTGGCGCCGTAGCATCAACGTCAGCTCCACGCCGTTAATGCCCGGCAAGAGATAGTCTGTAATCACCAGACGCACATCGTTGTGCTCTTCTATGGCTTTCAAGGCCCCGCGCCCATTGGCCGCCGTGAGCACCGTTAGGAATTGCCGCGACAGCACATGGGCGATGCTCTTACGCACAAAATCATCGTCATCCACCACCAAGACTTTGGTGTGACGATTGTTGTGCAGACGATAAATTTGATCGGCGATGTATTGATAGCTATTGGGCGTGCTCTTCAGCACATAGTCCAACACCCCTTTTTGCAGTAGCCGTTCCCGCATTTCCCCGCCAAACGCCCCCGTGACGGCAATCGTGGGCAAACCGGCTTCCAAGCACAGCTCTACCACTTCGCCATTGGGGGAGCCGGGCATAATCAAGTCGCTACACACCAGCTCATAGCGCTGTTTTTCGGCTAACAAGGCACGTACTTCGTCAAAACTAGAGGCAATCTCTACCTGACAGCCCACCCGTTCTTCGTAGAGCCGGGCTTGAATTTCTGCCAATGAGCGTTGATCTTCGATGACCAAGACTTTCCACTGCGCAGCGTCAGGGTGCAGCCCACGGCGAGGGGTGCGTCCGTGGATTTTGTCATTCATGGTCTCTGTCCCTTGTCATTATTGGTCGCTACCGCTCGCTATCGGCGGCTTATTTGTCCCTACGATTGTAAGCATCTCTCTTACTACGGTCTAGAAAAGAGCATGGCCCCGCTTGCCGCGCAAGTCTCCCATTGCGCTCGTGCGCTGTGTCGCCGCACCGCTTGCACAGCTCTCCATGTAAAATCCGCCCTTTCGCGTTTTTACAGGGCGCTTTTCATGCCGACTTTTCAGGAAGTTATCCTGACGCTGCAACAGTTCTGGGCTAAACAGGGCTGTGTGTTGCTTCAGCCTTATGATATTGAAGTGGGAGCAGGTACTTTCCACACCGCTACGTTCTTACGTTCTATCGGCCCGGAGCCGTGGAACGCCGCCTATGTGCAGCCCTCCCGCCGGCCCAAGGATGGCCGCTACGGCGAGAACCCCAACCGCCTCCAGCACTATTACCAATACCAAGTAGTGTTGAAGCCCTCCCCCGCCAACATCCAAGAACTGTACTTGGATTCCCTGCGCGCTCTGGGTATCAACCCCATGGAGCACGACATTCGTTTCGTGGAAGACGACTGGGAATCCCCCACGCTCGGCGCTTGGGGCCTGGGCTGGGAAGTGTGGCTGGACGGCATGGAAGTGACCCAATTCACCTATTTCCAAGAAGTGGGCTCCCTGACCTGCAAGCCGGTGCTGGGGGAAATCACCTACGGTCTGGAACGCCTGGCCATGTATTTGCAAGGCGTGGAAAACGTCTACGACTTAGTGTGGGCCGACGGCCCCAATGGCAAAGTCACCTACGGCGACGTGTATCACCAAAACGAAGTGGAGCAATCCACCTACAACTTCGAGCATTCCAACGTGGACTGGCTGTTCCGTCTGTTCGGCGAATTTGAAGGCGAAGCCAAGCGCCTGATGGCCGCCAAGCTGGCCCTGCCCGCCTTCGAAATGGTGATGAAGTGCTCCCACACCTTCAATCTGCTGGACGCTCGCGGTGCCATTTCCGTCACCGAACGCGCCGCCTACATTGGCCGGGTACGCGCCCTGGCCCGTGAAGTGGCCCAGTCCTACTACGATTCCCGCGAAGCCCTGGGCTTCCCCATGGTGAAGAAGGCTGCCGAATAATGACCGCTCAAACCCTACTCGTTGAACTGCTCACCGAAGAACTGCCCCCCAAGGCGCTGCCGCGTTTGGGCGAAACCTTTGCCTCTAAGATTTTCCAGGGCTTAGTGGCCCGTGAATTGGTGGCGCAAGACGCCGCGTGGCGCTGGTATGCCACACCGCGCCGCTTGGCGCTGACGGTGCCCGGCGTGTTGGCCCAAGGCGCGGAACGGCAAGTGACGGAAAAGATCATGCCCGTGGCGGTGGCCCTGACCAAAGACGGTCAGCCCAGCCCGGCACTGCTGAAAAAGCTGGAAGCCAAGGGCATCGCGGTGGACGCCATCGCCCAGTTTGAAAAGCGCATGGATGGCAAGTCCGAAACCTTCTTCCACCATTTCGCTGCTCCCGGTGCCACCCTGGCCGCCAGCATCGAAACGCTGGTGAAAGAGGCGGTCGCCGCCCTGCCCATTCCCAAGCTGATGCGTTGGGGCGACGGCGCCGCCCAATTCGTGCGCCCGGTACACAAGCTGACGCTGATGCACGGTGCGGACGTGCTGCCCGGTTGCGTGCTCGATTTGCAATCCAGCAATGTCACCAAAGGCCATCGTTTCATGAGCCAAGGGGAGATCACCCTGGCCCACGCCGATGTCTACGAGCAAACCCTGCGCAGCGAAGGCAAGGTGATCGCCGACTTTAACGAGCGTCGCCACGAAATCGAACGGCAATTGCTGGCCGGTGCCCAAGCGCAAAACGCCTCCATGGGCGATTACAAAGCGCTGTTGGACGAAGTGAGTGCCCTGGTGGAACACCCCACGGTGTACGTGGGCGAGTTCGAGGCGGAATTCCTGGCCGTGCCCCAGGAATGCCTGATTCTGACCATGAAGGCCAACCAGAAGTATTTCCCCCTGTTCGATGCCCAAGGCAAGCTGTTAAACCGCTTCCTGATCGTGTCCAACATGGAAGTGGCCGACCCCAAGCACATCGTTGGCGGCAATCAGCGCGTGGTGCGCCCGCGTCTCTCCGACGCTCGTTTCTTCTTCAATCAAGACCGCAAGTCCACCTTGGCCTCCCGGGTGGAGAAGCTGGGCAATGTGGTGTATCACAACAAGCTGGGCAGCCAATTGGCGCGCATCGAGCGCTTGGAACGGCTCGCCCACAGTATCGCTGCCACCCTGCACGCCAACGCCAATCAAGCCGCCCGCGCCGCCCGTTTGGCCAAGGCCGACTTGGTGACGGACATGGTGGGCGAGTTCCCCGAGTTGCAAGGCATCATGGGCCGTTACTACGCCCAGCACGACGGCGAAGCGCCGGAGGTGGCCGATGCGGTGGAATCCCACTACAAGCCCCGCTTTGCTGGCGACACCTTGCCCCACGGCAACGTGGCCTGCGCCGTGTCCCTGGCGGATAAGCTGGATGCCCTGGTGGGCTTCTTCGGCATTGGCCAAATTCCCACCGGCGACAAAGACCCCTTCGGTCTGCGCCGTGCCGCCCTGGGCGTGTTGCGCATCCTGATGGAAACGCCCCTGCCCCTGGACGTGCTCACCCTGATCCAAAACGCCGCCCTCGGCTTTGGCCCCGGCGTATTGAGCAATGCCGAACTGAACAGCCAATTGCACGACTTCATGCTGGAACGTCTGCGTAACTTGCTCAAAGAAGCCGGTCACAGCAACGAAGCCATCGACGCCGTGCTCTCCAGCCGTCCCACGCGCATTGATTTGGTCTTGCCCAAGCTGGATGCCGTGAAAGAGTTTGTGGCACTGCCGGAAGCGCAAGCCCTGGCCGCCGCCAACAAGCGCATCGTCAACATCCTCAAAAAGTCCGACGGCGCCGCCGCCGATGTGGATGTGGCCCTGCTGCAAGAAGACGCGGAGCGGGAGCTGTTCCGTCAGGTCAATGATTTGATTCCCAAGATCAAGTCTCTGATCTTTAACGAAGACTACACCAGCGCCCTCAAAGCCCTGGCCGGTCTGCGTGCCGCTGTGGATCACTTCTTCGACAAGGTCATGGTCAACGCCGAAGAGCCCACCATCCGCGCCAACCGCCTAGCCCTCCTCTCCCAACTCGCCGGACTCATGAACGGCGTGGCGGATATTTCTAAGCTGTAACTGCGTAAGGAGTGAGGAGTTAGGGGTAAGGAGTAAAACCACCTCGCCCCCCACTCCTCACTCCTAACACCTCACCCCTCACTCGCTATGAAGCTCATCATTCTTGATCGTGACGGTGTAATTAATGTGGATTCCACCCATTTCATCCGTTCGCCGGATGACTGGAAGCCGATTCCGGGTAGTTTGGATGCCATAGCGCGTCTCTATCAGATGGGCTACCGGGTGGTGGTGGCGACTAATCAATCTGGCGTGGGGCGGGGGCTGTTTGATATGGCCACCCTCAACGCCATCCACGACAAAATGATGAAAGCCGTCACGGCGGCGGGTGGGCGCATTGATGCCATTTTCTTCTGCCCCCACGCGGCGGATCAAAATTGCGATTGCCGCAAACCCAATTCCGGCATGTTCCGCGAAATCGCGGAGCGCTTTAATGCCAATCTCAATGGGGTGCCCACCGTAGGCGATAGCATGCGCGACCTCCTCGCCGGGCAAGAGTTAGGCGTCAAACCCTATCTCGTGCTCACAGGCAAAGGTCAGCTCACCCGCAAAGACCCCCAGTTTCCCCCCGACACCCCCATTTATCCCGACTTGGCCGCAGTAGTGACGGCCCTTGCCGGAGGTACTGCATGATTGTTCTGCGTTCCCTGTTGTTTGCCCTGTTTCAGCTCGTACTCACGCCGATTTACGCCCTGATTGCGACCCTGGTTTTCTTCCTCCCTGCCCGCACCCGCTACAGCATCATCACCACTTGGGCCAGCTGCATGACGTGGTTTTTGTGCCACATCGTCGGCCTGCGCTACACCGTCCTCGGCCAAGACAACATCTCCAAAACCCCGGTGGTGTATCTGGTCAAACACCAATCCGCTTGGGAAACCATCGCCCTGCAACCCATCCTGCCGCCCATTTCTTATGTGCTCAAGCGGGAACTGCTGAAGATTCCCTTTTTCGGCTGGGGCTTGGCCCAATTTTCCTGCATCGCCATCGACCGTGCCGCCGGCAAAGACGCCCTAGAACAAGTGGTGGAACAAGGCAAGCAACGCATCGCCGATGGCTTCAATGTGCTGATTTTCCCGGAAGGCACCCGCGTGGCCGTGGGCACTAAAAAGCGCTTCAAACCCGGCGGCGCCTATCTAGCCCACCAAGCGGGCGTGCCCGTGGTACCCATCGCCCACAATGCGGGCGAGTTCTGGGCCAAAAACGCCTTCCTGAAAAAACCCGGCACCATCACCGTCAGCATCGGCCCCGCCATCCCCACCCAAGACCGCACCGTGGCCGAGGTCAACAGCCAAGCCGACAAATGGGTGGACGCCGAAATGCGCCGCCTCTTTCCCCATCATTACGCGGGGAAGTAAACCCACAGAAAACCTCTTCTCACCGCAGAGGCGCAGAGACGCAGAGAAATCAAAAACTTGGCGTTACCCCCCACCTACTGGGTAACAGCAGTCTATGACTTAAAATTTTTTACTCTGCGGCTCTGCGACTCTGCGGTTCAAAATGATGTTTTTTAAATCAAGCGTCTCCGCTCGCCACATCCTCATTCACGGCCAGCGCGTGGGCTATGAATTGCAACGCAGTGCCCGCAAAACCCTAGCCATCAAAGTGGCCGCCCAAGGCGTCACTGTGGCCGCGCCCAAGGCCGTCACCCTGGCGCAAATCGAAGCCTTTCTCCACAAAAATGGCCCGTGGCTGCTGGAAACTTTGGCTAAAAGCCAAGCCCAAGCCGCCGCCCGCCAACTCAAGCTCGAACACGGCGCCACCCTACCCATCCTCGGCCAGCCTTGGACGCTGCACCTCAGCCCCGGCGGCAACCGCGCCCAACTCGCCCACGGCCAAATTCATCTATTCCTCAAGCCCGAGGCCGACCCCGCCCCAGTGCTCACACGGGCTCTGCAACGCCACGCCCTCTCTCTATTCAGCGAACGCCTCGCCCATTACGGCCAGCACCTCGCCAGCCTGCCGCCGCTACACCTCTCCAGCGCCCGCACCCGCTGGGGCAGTTGCAGCCGCCTATCCGGCATCCGCCTCAATTGGCGCCTCATCCACCTGCCCCTAGAACTGATCGACTACGTGGTGGCCCACGAACTGGCCCACCTCGAAGAAATGAACCACTCCCCCCGCTTCTGGGCCGCCGTAGAACGCCTCTACCCCCACTGGCGCCCCGCCCGGCAACAGCTCAAAACCTTAGGTGCGCAGGTGCCGCTGTTTGGCTAAGACCGCCGTTTGAACTGGCCCCGGATTGGGTGTGCGAAATCCTATCCCCCTCCACCGCCCGCATTGACCGCGTGGTCAAACTACCCCTCTACGCCCAAGCGGGCGTCGCCCACGCTTGGCTCGTCGATCCCGAACTACGCACCTTGGAAGTTTACGAAAACCAAGGCGGCAAATGGCTGCTACTCAACACCCTAGACAACAACGCCCCCGTCAGCGAAAAACCCTTCCAAGCCACCTGCTTCGATTTGGGGAATTTGTGGGTGGATTGAGGCACGAGGGGCATCTAACAAGGCCATCAATATCCTCGATGGTTGCCCCCATTGTTCTTTGAGCCCCATATCCATCGTGATTTTTTGCTGTGCCGCCAGCGCCTGCTCCGACAAATGGATCGCTAACAGCACAAGCTCCAGCCCTTCACCGTTTTTTAAATATCACAAGAAGAGGCCATGATGAGCTAGCGAGTTATTACAACATTATGTCGGTTTTTTTTACACTTACCGAGTAGAGCCTACAGTAGCAAGAGTCCGGTGAGCCTAAAGCAGTACATTATCTATCCGCATATTTCGAACTGGATTCTGTACTTGTGAACTCTGGCTAAAAATGCCAAAGATTTACCCACATCTTTGCCAATAAAAATATCTTGTTCAATTAGTTATTACGGGTAAATGCCGGTCGTTTTTGAACTCATTTGAAGTATCCATCAATTGTCACCAGCCCACAGACGACGATGCGATAATGCCATAAGAGTTTTGCCACTACTAATCCTTGAACTTGGCTGTAAGAAATAGGATATGTATCTAAAGCATATAAAAACCAGCCTTGTCACTTATCTTCTTACATTATGTCAGATAACGTCTGACATACCCTGTCGACTAACTTTACAATCCAGTTCCCATTCAATGAACTTTAATCCATTACCTCACAAGTAACATATTGTTTTATATATTACTTTTTAATACTGGCACGGTATGTGCTTTTATCTAAATGATGTAATTAATGACCATAGTAAATTACTTTAATTTTTTAAAAGGGCACGTCATGAACAAAATTACCACAGCGATCATCCTGGCCTTGGCTGCAATGGGCGCTCAAGCCAATTCCATTTCCTACTCCGCGAGCACTACGAGGACTCTAACTGACTGGGGGACCGATCTGGGGCTAGCTCCAGTAGATCTGTCCGTGGCTCAGTTTGATGGCAGCTTGGGTACTCTAAACAGCGTGATCATCACTCTCACAAACAACACAGATGTCCGGTTCGGGTTTTATAACGCCAGTGGTAGTAGTTACACCTTTAACACAGGTTCTAGTGCGCCGAATCGTGCCAGTGTGGAATCCAGTATATGGGTAAACGGTTTAGGTGCTCTAAGTGGCCAAATGCTGGTGGTGGCTGGCGGTAGCATGTCCACCCCAGGTCTCGATGGGCTGACGGTGGCAGCTGGCGCGACCTATGACTCTGGATTAATAAGCTTTAGCAACACTAATTCTTCTTCTTATACAGATGCAGCAACCTTGTCTATATTTACGGGGGGAAGCTCCATCTCCTTTTCTACTAACTCCATGGCTAATGCGCTGTATACCGGTGGAAGTAGCGTACAGTTTTCTCCCCAGTCTTGGGCGCAAGCTGGCCTGACTGTGACTTACGACTACACTGCTCGTGCTGTGCCAGAGCCGAGCATGGTGGCTCTGGCTGGTGTAGCCGCTCTAGGCCTACTGGCGTCCCGCCGCCGCAATCGTGTGTAAGCCTTCCCTCTTCTGAAGAGCCCCCGGTTCACGGAAGTAGACCGCTGACAAAGCCCCCAGCCATTGGGGGTTTTGTTTTTTATAATGCAGACATACTAAAAACCGACAGTTACCAGGGGGTAATCCTCCCAAGACCAAAGAGCACCACCATGATTGGGTGGATGTAGCGCAAGTGCTCGCCACTTATCTAGCGGAATTAGATCGAATGAACTTGCCCCCACAGCAGGGCTGTTCTATTTGGCTTTCAGAGCCATTTTGTAGGCTGGCTTTTGTTTACGCTTCCTGCGCCACGCCCAGCACCTGTCTCAGCAAGGCGGTGTCCAGATAACGCTCCACACAATCCGCCAGCTTGTCCAAATCCGCTTCCCGCCGGGCGGGGAGATCGGGGGCCACGGCGCTGTCTTGGTAACCCGCCCAAGCCAAGAGCGCATCGCAAGCCGCAGGCTCATCGAACAAGCCATGTACATAGCTGCCCAAAATCTGCCCGTCCGCGCTCATGGCGCCATCCGGGCCACTCTCTAACTGTACGGCTGGCCGGGCCAAGGCCGGGCCGTGGGTCACGCCGGCGTGAATTTCATAGCCCGTTACCGGCGCCTCGCCCCAGGCCAAGTGCCCATGCACATTGCGCAATTGTTTGTGGGCTTCCAAGGTGGTTTCCATGCCCAGCAAGCCCAAACCGGGCCGGGAACCGGGCTTGCCTTCGATACCCAAGGGGTCGTGCAACTGCTGGCCCAGCATTTGGAAGCCGCCGCAAATACCGATCACCTTGCCGCCGTAGCGCAAATGGCGCTGCAAATAAGGCAGCCAGCCTTGGGCCTCCAACCACGCCAAATCCGCCTGCACTGACTTAGAACCGGGCAGGCACACCAAATCCGCGCCGGGGGGCTGTTGGCCAGTGGGCACAAAACGGCAATCCAGGCCGGGATGCAGCAACAGCGGGTCAAAATCCGTGTGGTTGGAAATGCGCGGCAAGGCCGGGATCACCACCCGGAACGAGCCCTTGGCCTGAAACTTTTTCGGCAGCGCGTCTTCCGCGTCCAAGTGCAAATCATGCAAATAGGGCAGCACCCCCAGCACCGGCTTGCCAGTTTGCGCTTCCAGCCAATCCAAGCCCGGCTGAAGCAAGGCGATGTCACCCCGAAAGCGATTAATCACAAAACCCTTAATGCGCGCCTGCTCGCTCGGCGAGAGCACCGCCAGGGTACCCAGCAAATGGGCAAACACCCCGCCCCGGTCAATGTCCGCCACCAAAATCACCGGGCAATCCACCGCCTCGGCAAAGCCCATATTGGCAATGTCGTTCTGGCGCAGATTCACCTCCGCTGGCGACCCTGCCCCCTCCACCACAATGGCCTGATACTGAGCCTGCAAACGGCCAAAGGATTCCAGCACCGCCTTTTTAGCCACGGGCTTGTAATCGTGATACGCCCCCGCTTCCAGATTCATCAGCGCCTTGCCCTGAATAATCACTTGCGCGCCGGTATCGGAATTGGGCTTGAGCAGCACCGGATTCATATCGGTATGGGGCGCCAAACCACAGGCCGCCGCCTGCACCGCCTGAGCCCGGCCAATCTCGCCCCCATCCGCCGTCACCGCACTATTCAAAGCCATGTTCTGCGGCTTAAACGGCGCCACCGCCACTCCCTGGCGCTTCAACCAACGACACAAAGCCGCCGTCAGCAAACTCTTACCCGCATCCGAAGTCGTCCCCTGCACCATCAAACTTTTCGCCTGCATCACCACTCTCCCAAATTAAGCGCGGCGCATTCTACCGGAGGCACGCTCAAACCCATTCCGCAGCGTCCCCAGAGCCACCCGAAGCCCCCCGGTGCCCCCCGGAGTGCCAAACGCTAGTTTGGCAAGCCCACCAGCTCATAGCTTGTACTGCGCCCGCCGCCTTGGGTTTTGCGCAATACCCCGAACTCCAGCAATTGGGTGATGTCGCGCAGTGCTGTGTCTGGGGAACACTTGGCTATGGCCGCCCACTTGCTGCTGGTGAGCTTGCCCTCGAAACCGTCTTGTAGCCGGTTCAGTATTTTGATTTGCCGTTCATTGAGCGGCAGGGCGCGCCAGCGTTGCCAAAAATGGGCTTTCACGAGCACGGCGTCCAAAGTGCTTTGGGCACTGGCGATGGCGTGAGCAAGACTGTTCAAGAACCACAACAGCCAATCTGTGACATCGAGGCTGCCTTTTTGCGTGCGCTCCAGCACCTCGTAATAGGCCTTACGCTCACGCTGAATGTGAGCCGACAGACTATAAAAACGCTCCGGGCAGCCATCAGCACGGGCCAAAAACAAATCCCCCACCGCCCGCGCAATACGTCCGTTACCGTCGTCAAATGGATGCAGCGTCACCAACCACAAATGGGCAAGACCGGCTTTGAGCAAAGCGGGCATCGTGCTCGTGGAGTTAGCCCACTGGAGAAAACGAGCCATCTCGCTGGCCAGCACCGTGGCCGGTGGTGCCTGAAAATGAATTTTGCGCCGCCCCACCGGCCCCGACACCACTTGCATAGGCCCATCCGCATCGTCACGCCACTGGCCAATGGTGATGGGGCTCATGCCCGAATAGCCCGTGGGAAACAAAGCCGCGTGCCAGCCGAAAAGTCGCTTCTCCGTCAGCGCCTCGGCGCAATGGGCGGTGGCATCCAGCACCATCTCCACCACCCCTTCCACATGCCGATCCACAGGCGCCAACGCGCCAATCTCCACCCCCAAACGCCGGGCAATTGACGAACGCACAGACTCCACATTCAGCACTTCACCCTCAATCTCGCTGGTGTTAAGCACCTCTTCGGTCAACACCGCAAGACTGGCTTGATCGCGCAAAGCCATGCCCACATCCGCCAAGCGCCCCAGCAACATCCCCTGAGCACGGCTCACCTCAGCCAAAGTGCCGACCAATGCAGGCAAGTCATAGCGCCACTGGGGCCAATCCTCGCACTGCCAGATATAAAGTTTTTCTCCGCTATTCATGCGGCGATTAGAGCGCCCTTTCTCCGCAAACACAAGCCGTGGCTTGGCCCCCGGAGCATCCCTGCGCATCCCCCTGCTCATCCCCCTGAGCATCCTTCGGAGCGCCAAACGTTAGTTTTGCCCACCCCAACGTAAGCAAATCAACGAGCAGCAAGGAGGCAAACTCGCGTTTGCCACTCCAAGGTGCGGGCTGGCGAGTGACAAACGCCCCCGGAGCGCCAAACGCTAGTTTGGCAAGCCCCAACGTAAGCC
>JACCDO010076549.1_pt1 | contig 29299 bp, 24 predicted proteins | sample 7446101 | NCBI WGS metagenome assembly JACCDO01 (sample SAMN15323440, study PRJNA562643) | freshwater metagenome | isolation source: river surface water | place: USA:Blue River Watershed | collected 2017-08-16
ACAAAGAGCTCTGGGACGGCGCCATGTACTACAAATATCGCGTTGAAGATCCCCGTTTAGGAAGGTTCTTCAGTGTTGATCCACTTTACGCTAAATACCCTTACAATTCGAACTATGCGTTTAGTGAAAATGTAGTAATAAATGCAGTAGAACTGGAGGGTTCTGAATCAGTCATTACTATTGTGATAGATAGTCCCCAAAACGTAGCAGTTGCAACAATCTATCAAAAAAATGGAAATATTTATGGATTTGGAAACGGAATATTATTGGTACATGGAACCCAAAGTGAATCAGGCGAATTAAAAATAGACGGACATATATATACTCCAGAAATGATAATTACGCATAAACCGGTACTACAAAAGAATGACTATAATTGTATTTGGAATTGGATATGTGATTTGGCAGAAAAAATTGATAGAAATTTAAATGGAGGTATTCCAATGACATCAGAAGATGCAAGAGAAGATGGCATAAAACAAGCTGAAACTGCTGAAGATAATATTGAAATTTCATTAATGACAGCAGCATTGGGAGGAATGACTTTGGAAAGTGGGAAATTTAATCAAATATCACAATTGCTAATAGAAGATCCAAAATTGATGAAAAATACGGAAGGTATGGTTGAATTAATCAAATATATCTCAGAGGCAAATGGTATAGGTCAAAATATGGAAAATTCGGCACATGAAATGATGGTTGAGATAGATAGATTTAAAGATCAAGATAACTACAACGAGACATTTTCACACAAGGCGGAATTAAAAAAAACAATATCAATTAAAGAAACTGATGATTATAGGATATACAAATTGGATGGAGCACTCCATATAGGGGATAGAACATATTATAAAGGTGATACCTTACCTACGGATAAATGAGAATTTTAATTGTAAAATAATACAATGAAAATAATTTGTGCCATTTTGGGGCTTATGTTGCTCATCTCTTGCGACAGTTTTAAACCACATCAGCCCAATCCGTATTTTGAAAGTCTTAAAAAGTCCAATAAAATAGATACCATACGGTTTGATAATGGTAAAAAGGCAATCATTTGCTCTTTCGATAGTAAAAAAAGAGCGGAAGGATTGGCAAGGATATTTTGCGGAAATGGGGACGAAATTCAGAAATGTTATTTTAAAGAAGATTTTCCTTGTTACAGACCTGATATTTTATCAGATTTCAAAGAAATGGAATACACTATTGATAGTGGTAGTTCTCAGATTTTAACTGTTGGAGACACTTTCGAATTGAAGTTTACCCATAATGATCTGTTTCCTTATGGTGTTACCTTCAAAGTAGGGAATGCAATGTATACAACAGGTTATGACTCATCTTGGGCATTATCTATAATACCCACAGGAGGTGATTGTTATGTTAGTGCCTATACTCGCATTGGTCGTCATGAAATGGTACCCTTTTTTGATCATGTATTTAAAACTAGATCCAAATCCAAATCAAGCCATGAAAATTGAGTTGTTTTTAAAATTGGCAGTTTTTTCTATCAGTATTGCTGGTTGTCAATTGAATTTTAGCCACAAAACAACCTATGAGAATTCATCGGATGGATTTAGGATTATTACCCATGAAAAGGGAGATACTAACCTTGTCGAGGAATACTATCTGGACAGTTCATTGAGAAGTTTGGGAATTGAGATTCACAACAAACGAGAAGGACGCTGGATTGAGTTTTATCCCAATGGGGATACAATTTGGGACGGGTATTACAGTGAAGGAAACAGAGTTTATCCTTCGGATTTCTATATAGAAAGCTCAGAGGTTGAACTGATTTGGTATTTGAACCCTCGATATATATGGGCCCCAAGAGATACCTTGAAATTTAATTTAAGGAATAAAAATGTTCATCCCGACGAAATTGTATTTTATTCAATATACAATTGCAAGATTCAACATATGGATCCTCAATTTAATGATGGATTTACTTTTAGAATGATAGTAGGAGAAAGACAAGATTCCATTGCATTCTTTGCGGAAGCAAAAGTATTCCAGTACTTGCCCATCAAGCATTTCTACATAAAATTCCGAAATGGGATATAAAATGCTAAAATATAGTTTAACTCATGTGAGCTTCTTACATTTATCATTTCTACGTCCTTATTACCCCGTTGCTTTGTAAAACAATTTGTCTATATTTGATTGAAAGTTGTTTAAATGACAAAAAAAGCCCATTGAAAAACCGCTCTAATATCAACGCCATCAGCGTCAGCGAATACAGTCCATTCGGGGTTGAGTTGACAGGTAGAAGTTGGAGTGTTGAGGAGTATCGCAGTGGGTTTAATGGGAAGGAGAAGGACGACGAGATTAAAGGCAAGGAGAATAGCTACGACTATGGATTTAGAATTTATGATACAAGATTGGGCAGGTTCCTGAGCGTTGATCCATTAACAAAAAAATTCCCTTTCTATACACCCTTCCAATTTGCAGGCAATATACCGATTGCTGCTATTGATTTAGATGGCTTAGAAGATTATATAGTTGTACACTGGACTAGTAACGACAAGTTAGTTGGTACAACTTTATATAAAATTTCAAGTAATTATAAGATTGATCCAAATAACCATGATGTTGTTTACAAAACAATGGATGTTAGTCAAAGAATGGGGACTTCAAAAAATGGTTCAGCCGATTTATTTGCGAGGCTTAGAAATAATGAAAATCCAAGTGCCCGCAACAATTTTAGTAAATTGATTTCTGACAGAAGAGAATGGAAGCAAGACTTTGAGCATGACGAAGAGCAAATGTTAAATGGCGGCTTACATAGATATGCTGCTTTAACAAACCAAACCAAAATGGTTGCTGAATTCGTCAGAGGTGTTTTTATCTTAGATATTCCAGAGCTTATTCCATCAAATGTTTCCTTTAAAACAGGTAGTGCAGATCTAACCGATGATGGTAAAAAAGAGCTAGATATGTTATTTATGAAAATGACATTAGTCGGAGATATGAAAATAAATTTAGTAGGTTATACTGACGATGTTGGCGAAAATACAGCCAACATGACATTGTCGAAAAATAGAGCTAGTTCAGCAATGCAGTATTTAGTAGGTAAGGGTATTGAAGCATCCAGATTATCTGCCGAAGGTAGAGGCGAGAGTAATCCAGTAGCTCCTAACTCAAGCGAAGAAGGGAAAGCTAAAAATAGAAGAATAAAATATGAACGTCCATAGTAATATTATGAGATATATATTTTTCTGCATATTCCTTTTGCAATCTGAGTTGAGTATAGCACAAACGCATGAATTAAAGGAGAACTACGCAACTGATTCTTGTATCAGTAGTTATAAAAATGGCAAAATTAGTTTTGAAGGGTGTTATGTTAAGGGCAAGTTAGTAATGGAAATCGAGTTTGATATTGTCGGCAATAAAAAAACACAGACGCTTTTTATTAATGATAGTATTACAGTGGTAACTAATTATCATTCCAATGGGAATATTATGAGTATTTACGAAAAATGCTTAAAAACACAGGCAGAGAGAGGTATATATATGACATTCTTTGATAATGGTAGAATACAGGAATTAGGATACTATATTCCCAATAGTTGCAATTGCTCAATAGCAGAAATAAACTCTTGGCCAGAAGAGCATGGATTTGGTCTTTATCTCTCTTGGAGTAGGAAGACGGATATGTGGATTGAGTTTGATGAAAATGGGAATATATTAAGAATGATCAAGTACGATTAAATTGGTAATAATATTACTTGCGATAAATGTTAAAATCCTTTGTAACTGTGGGAATGTCAACTGATGGGATATCATCTGGAACCAATACGATGCCGATAACCGCATTACGCAGGTGTACACCTCCACGCATCCTGATCCGATGGCCATGGCCGGTGAGCGCATCTGACTAAGATTCAATTTTACGTCTTTTGACCTATTGTTTTTCATGTGTCAATTCAAACTACCTAAAACCCGTTGCTTTGTAAAACAATTTGTCTAAGTTTGATAATAATACTTTAAGATAACCAACAGAGCAGGGGACTTGAACCGCTAACATGGCTTAAGAAATGATGGGCGAAGTGATTGAACGAACTTTTTTGCATCTAATAATCAGTCGTGGAGGTTGGTCATCATAATCCCCAGCACACTTAATTAAACCTCATCACGAACCGGTAAAAAGCCTTTGTCGCCGAGCAATTTTATAATGCTCCTGATTAAATAACTATTGTCAAATCTTAAAACGTACTTGCGTGTACCCTCTTTCTCAGGGATTAACATTTTACGATCAATTAATTTTTTGATTTGTCGAGATACTTCTGCATCCGCTTTTCCTGAAAAAAATTCTTTTACATCTGAAGCTGAAATTACCTGTTGGTCTACGACTCTTTTAAGAATTTTAGCTTCAACATCTGTAATCAACCTTCGTTCTAGAGAATGATTGATTGACGGAAGCAAAATCTCCTTGCGGAGGAAATTATAATCAGACAACTTATCAATCTTTTCAATCTCATCTTTTAGGCCTTTTAATACATACTCAATCCATGAAGTTAGTCCTTCAACTGTGCCTTTGTCCGCGTCAGACAAAAAGTTGTAATAATCATTCCTATTGCTGCAAAACACCGCTGTCGGATTAATAATTCTACCAACATTTACGTTGAAACCAGCTTTAACAAGCATGGCATAAGTAAACAACCTTACGGTTCTACCATTTCCATTTCCAAATGGGTGAATCCAAACAAAACGATGATGTGCGATTGCTGTTTTTAGTAAATCATATTTGGGGCTATCATCTTTATTTACAAATTCAAGTAATTCATTCATATAATCTTCAACTGCTAACCATTCAGGTGGCTTATGTGAAGATTTATTTATTTTTAAATTTACTTTTCTATAATCCCCAGGAGTTGAATCACCTTCACCATCTGGTGGTGGGAGCAAACCATCAACTATCTTTTTATGCATCTCACTAAGAAAAGCCCTGTTTATTGGATAGTCGCTAACATTCTCTTCAATAAAAGCCATCGCTTTTTCAATATTCTGAATTTCACGAATACTTGGAGTAACGACTTTGATGTCCGATAATTTTGTCTCTATGTATTCAGCAATTGTTGTGTTATTCCCTTCAATTCTTGCTGATCCGATACTTTCTAAAGTATGAAAGATGTGTTTCAGTTGAAAAAACACTTTAGGGTGAGTTGAGCCCCCTAACTGCTTCTTACGCAAGTGATCCAATTCAATGATTAAATCCGTTAGAGCGGAAGCGAAAGTCGGCTCTACCAATTTCAAATCATAATGTTTAAATACTGCTTCTGACATTTGAAATATCTTTTTTGATGAATTAACACTATTGGTTGCCTATCCCTTATTTATCAATACTTTACAAGGGTACGTTATTTTTCAATAATTTACAATTTTACGTTGAAACATTTGCATTTTCATGTTAAACAATGAAACATCAAGGAATAATAATTTTGCAAATTTCCATCAAGACAGGCATAAAAAATGAGCTTTGTCTTAATGTGATTTATCCATCAAAAAACAATCTTATTCTTCAATTCGCCATTTCTTATTCTTTGGCGATCTCTTCTTCGTCACGATCCCTACATCTTGAAGCTTTACCATGTTGATCACGGGTAAAGTTCCCGAACCAAGCAATCCTTACGAAGCAAGGGGCGGAAATCTTTGGGCTGTAAAAGAATCTCGGGCGCTCCCATGGCATATGGGGCTATCTCATAAGGGTCATAAAACAAGTGCAGTCCCTCGGTATCAAATAGGAAATCGGTACTTAGGAAAAATTCGCCATAATCACTGGCCCAAGGATCTTCCTTTAAAAGCTCCTTCCAGGCTTCTTCGGCTACTACGGTGAGTGCTATTTGCTGATCGGCCTCAAAGAAATCGTCCCAGGTCAATTGCCGCCCATCTTTGGGATTGAAATGAAACATGGAACTTTCGTAATAACCGTGAGCTGCCCCGCAAGAATAACCATCACGCCCCAAAACAACGGAAAATATTTTGTCGCTGCCGGAGAGTTCGCTCGCGGAACAATGGGTTTCTTCGGTGTATTGCAAGCTATTGGTTTCGTATAGGGTGACAATGTCTTGAAAGGTGGCGTAGTCCATGTCTTCGGGCAAAAGAAACTGCAAGGCGTAGTGGTTGATTTGATCCGCGATGAGGACGCCGGGTAGGGAAGTGGGGTTGTCAAAAGAGACAAAGTCAAAGGTGAGCTTGGAACAAAGGGTGTCGCACCACATGTCCAATGAGTCCATTGGGGTTTGAAGGATACTGTCGCGGCGTGCGCAAAATTCTTTTTCGAAATGTGCCACTTTGAATTCACCCAAAGATGCGCGGTTTTGTGCCACAATGCACCATGAGGCAAGAATAAATAAAAATGTTGTTGTGTGTCTTTTCATTGGATTTATCTTTCTATTTCAATTCGTAACTTACCTCCATTTTACCACCCCGTCCCGACAGCGCTAGCGCTCGTCGGGACACCCCTCCTTTCTCTCGCAAGCTCGAGCAGGAGGGGAAATTACCGATTCACCGATTTACCGGGCGAATGTCAATTCGCCCCTACCGATCCACCTTTACTCCTCATGGTCATCTTCATGTGGTTGGACAGCATGCGCCTCGAATGTTTTCTTGGAGGTGGCGACCAATCGTTGTATGTCCTTGAGCTCTTGTTCGGTGAAATATCGCCATTGCCCTACAGGGACATCCAACTTGATGTTCATGATGCGCACGCGTTTCAATTTGATGACGTCATATCCCAAATACTCACACATCCTGCGTATCTGGCGGTTGAGTCCTTGGGTGAGCACGATTTTAAATTCGAACTTCCCCGTTTGTCGCACGTAACACTCGCGGGTGACCGTGTCCAAGATGGGAACTCCCGCTGCCATGGCCTTGATGAAGGCGCTGTTGACGGGCTTGTCTACTTTGACATTGTACTCTTTTTCGTGGTGATTGGATGCGCGCAAGATTTTGTTCACGATGTCGCCATCGTTGGTGAGAAAAATGAGCCCCTCACTGGGCTTGTCCAAACGACCGATGGGAAATATCCGCTTGGGGTATTGGAGAAAGTCGATGATGTTGTTTTTCTCTCTTTTGGTATCGGTGGTGCAAACAATGCCCACGGGTTTATTAAAAGCGATATAAACGGGTTTTTCGGTTTGGGCCAATATCTGAACCCCATCGACGCAAATGACGTCGGCACTGGTGATCTTGGTGCCCAATTCGGGAACCTTGCCGTTGATGGTGACTCTATTCTTGGCAATCAATTCATCGGCATGGCGGCGCGAACAATATCCGGCCTCGCTGAGGAATTTATTGATTCGAACGGGAGTTTCTTCTGACATGGTGCAAAGTTAATGTTCAAGGCGTGCAACGGTTTGTTTGATTTTTTCTAAATCGGATTGATACTGCCCACCAAAGAATTCGGATTGTTTTCCTTCGGGTTGAAATCGCAAAAGCCCGCTCATGTGGTATTCCGGAAATGCGGCATCTTGGATTTGAGCGATGGTGTCAGGATGGATTCCGGCACCGGGCATGATGATGATGCGATCTTCTGCCCATTCGGCCATTCGCATCAACATCTTTTTGCCTTCGATACAATTTCGCTCTTGCCCCGAACTTAAAATTCGGGTGCAGCCTGCGGAAATGATCGCTTCCAAGGCTTGTTGTGGTTCGATACAAACATCAAAGGCGCGGTGAAAGGTGACTTCCATGGGATAGGCCAATTGCACCAAAGTGCGTAGTGTGCGGATGTCTACTGTTTGATCGTGGTTCAATACGCCGAGCACTACGCCCGCGGCGCCGCATTTTTTGGCCCATGCAATGTCGGATTTCATGACTTCGATTTCAGAGTCGGCATACACAAAGTCACCCTCTCTGGGGCGAATCATCACCATGATGGGAAGTTGGGAAAGCGCGACCGACTTTTCGATCAATCCCGCACTGGGTGTCAAGCCGTCTGCCCCAATGGCGCTGCACAACTCAATCCGTCCAGCTCCCGTATTTTGAACAGCCAAGACATGACTCAATTGTGTGGCGATTACTTCCAACATTCTGCAATGGTTTTGTAACGATCCAAAATCATCTGCCATCCAGCTTGTTGCATTTCAAGCGGATTTTGATTTTCAGGATCAAAGCTTTCGGTCACCAAAATGCCATTGTCTGTATTTTCAAAAGTTACTTTCACTTGTCGACCATCGGGTAGGGCATAGTGAATCAATTGGAGTGGAACAACTTCGGAGTAAACCCCACCAAAGTCAAATCCAAAACTACCATCTTTGGCCTCCATGCGGTAGGAGAAAGCCCCTCCGACGGTTAAATCATTGGTAGCCGAATGGCAGTGCCAATCGTCGCCGGCAAAATTCCATTGAACAATGGCTTCGGGCAGGGTAAACGCATTCCACGCATGCTCAAGCGTGTTATTTACAGTGGTTTGTACAGTAATCATGGGATGAATGTAAAAATTATTTTGAAATAAAAATAAGGGCAAAAAAAAAGCCCCAAATGGGGCTTAATATTTGGATGTGGCAATTAAGCTTTAACAGGCGCTTTGCGCTCTTGGATACGGCTTGCTTTACCAGTAAGTTTACGCAAGTAGAAAATACGTGCACGACGAACTTTACCACGCTTGTTCACTTCGATTGTTTCGATAGAAGGGTTAGCAAAAGGGAAGATACGCTCAACACCAACACCACCGCTCATTTTACGGATAGTGAAAGTTTCAGTGGTACCACAACCACGACGTTGAATCACAACACCAGTAAAGGTTTGTGGACGCTCTTTGTTACCTTCTTTGATCTTGTAGGTTACAGATATAGTGTCTCCTGCTTGAAATGCTGGGAATTCACGTACAGGATTCAATTGCTTTTCTAATTCTTTAATGCGATTCATGACGGTCTGTTTTATACCTTTTTAAGGGGTGCAAATATATGTAATAACTTTTGATTTCCAAAAAAACTTCTTACTTCAATTGAAATTTTATTGGAATGGTCATTTTTACGTTGACGGCTTTTCCGTTTTGCTTGCCTGGCGTGAAGTTGGGCAAGGATTTGATGACGCGCAAAGCTTCTTTCTCGAGGCTGCCTCCGCCGGGGATTCCACGCAGAATGACGACATCTCTTACTTTGCCCGTTTTGTCTACCACAAAACTCAAATATACCTTGCCTTGAATCTCGTTCTCCATCGCATCTCTGGGATAGGTCACATGCTTGGCGATGTATTGGTGAATGTCACCTGCGGTGAATACGGGCATTTCTTCCACCATTTCATACACTCTATTTTCAGGTGCGTCCAAAGGCTCTACTTGCGCTGGAACGGTGGGGGAATCATCGACATCAACGGGATATGGAAAATCCAAAGTGTCTTGCGGAATTTCCATGATCAATGGTGCGGGACCTATTTTCTTTTCTTGGGGTGCTGCGGGCATTGGGGCTGGAGCAGCGGCCATTCCCCAAGTTCTGATAAAGTTGCGTTGGTATTGCTCCCAAGATTCTTTGGATTGAATTTCTCGGTAGGCGTTGGTTGCAAAAAGTTTGGCATACAACTCAAAATTTTCGACACTTTGAAAACCGGTGATGGGGGTAATGGGATTTAGATTTTCATCAAAGAAAATCAGCGTGGGATAGGCATTCACGCCCAGGTCGAAGGTCAACTGATGCACACTGTTTCTTCCCGTTCCTCCCGGTTTATAATCGGGATTTTTGTATTCTTTTCCCTTGAATGTGACAGGATCCCCGGATTCAGCATCAAACTTGACGCAGTGGTAGTTTTCATTCATGTACTTCACCACATCCGGATGGGTGAAAGTTTGATTGGCCATCATTTTACATGGGCCGCACCACTGGGTGTACACGTCAATCATGATTTTCTTGGGAGAGGCTTTCACGGCTTCTTCCAATTCATTCACCGTTAGCCAATGAATTTTGTTTTCTTGTCCCCACGCCAATTGCGAAAGGAGGAGCATCAAAAAGACGCCAATTTTTTTATTTAACATCTTGCATTAATTTTTTTACCTGCTTGGAGAAAATCAAAAGCAATACACCGCATACTACTGCGATGATGGCCAATTGGTAATATCCGTGCGTGTACGAGGTCAGTTTTTCCAATTTGGTTGCCTGTTCGTTGGGCAGACTCATGCCCGCACCCAACAATCCTGCCACATATTGTCCATAGGCACTGGCCAAGAACCACATGCCCATCATCATGCCTTGCAAATGAGTCGGTGCCAATTTGGTCATGATCGAAAGTCCAATGGGGGACAGGCAAAGTTCGCCCAAGGTCATGATGAAATAGGCCAATGTGAAAACATCCAACGATGTCATTCCGTTTTCATCTGCGACAAAAATGGTGGCATACAATGTCAAGAAGGCTGCACCCAAGAAGAAGAAGCCGAGTGAGAATTTCACCATGGTGTTGGGCTCTGACTTTCTTTTGCTGAGCGCTACCCAGATGATTCCCAAGATGGGTGCAAAGGCAATCACAAAAAGAGAATTGGCTGCGTTGTTCACGCCATTGGGGTCGACAGTGATGAATCCCAAAAGCTCAGTTCCCAGATGGTTAGCAGCAAAGATGGACAATGAGCCGCCGCTTTGTTCAAAGAAAGCCCAGAACATGATGGAGAATAAAATGAAGACCAAGGCAGCCCACATTTTATTTTGCTCTGATTTATTCAGCTTTAATGTTTCGATTAAGAAATAAATCAAAGTCAACGGTCCGATGGTGTACATGAAATAATCGGTGTATTCCGTTTTCTTCACCATGATGCTGATGATGGGAATACAGATCAATGATCCAATGAATACCATCCATTCCTTGCGTTGACGCACGCTTTTATCGTCATTGGCCAAAGGGGATAGACCAATGGGCCCCAAACTTTTTTGGGTGAATAAGAAGGTCAATAATGAGATGGTCATTACCACCGCCGCCAATCCAAAAGCGATATTCCAAGAATAGGATTTTCCCAGGGCAATACACACGTATCCGCCAATCAAGGCGCCAATGTTGATACCACTGTAAAACAATGAAAAACCGCTGTCTCTTCTTTCGTCACCATCCTTGTACAATCTGCCCACCATGGTAGAAATGTTGGGTTTGAAAAATCCGGTTCCGATAATGTTAAAGGAGATACCGATGAAGAAGAAGTTCTTGGGATCAATAGCCAAGATGACACTGCCGATGATCATCAAAATACCCCCCCAGAATAGTGACTTTCTGAAACCTAAAATTTTATCGGCAAACATACCTCCGATAAAAGTAAAGGCATATACAAAGGCTTGTGTTGCGCCGTATTGCAGATTGGCATCGCCTTCATTCATGATCAATACATTGATCATGAAGTAAGTCAACAGGCCACGCATGCCGTAGAAGCTGAATCGCTCCCACATTTCAGAAAAAAACAAATACCACAATTGCTTGGGGTATTTGCCTTTGAAATTCTGAATCTGTTCGATTGTCGTTTCCATCAATTATAAAATGTTTTTCTCACGCATTACGCTGTTCAACCACTTCAACATCATGATCAAAACCACCGCAGCGGCCATCACCAATGCAAAGTTCAAGTAGAAGAAGTTTCTCTTGTCATCCATTTCTTCCCAAAGGCTTGACAACATTCCAGATAGCTTGTTACCCACAGAGATGGCCAAGAAAAATCCCCCCATCATCAATGCGGTGATACGAGGAGGAGACAATTTAGAGACCAAGCTCAATCCCATGGGAGACAAGCACAATTCACCAACTGTTATTACACCATAGGATGCAATCAACCACCAAGAGCTGGCTTTTCCAGAAAGGTCGTTGGTAGCAGCAACAGCGCCAACCATGACCAAAGCAGACAAAGCGGTAATGATCAAACCAATGGCAATTTTAGTAGGAGTAGAAGGTTCACGCTTGCGGCTGGCCATCCATCCAAAGAAACCTACAACAACAGGCGTGAGCATAACCACCCAAAATGGATTGATACTTTGATACAACTCGGTGCTGTACAATTTCATGTCACTTCCTTTTGCTGGAACTTCAGATGCGGGAAGTGTTTCGAAGTATTTGCGAGATTTCTCCAATTGTGTTACTTGGTCTGAATAGGCCACTTTTGCCTTGTGCTCTTCCGCTGATACATCAGGCATTGCCGATTCAATCTTGCGCATGGCAGTAATTGTAGAATCGAATTTTTCTTGAGGTGCTGAAACGACGTCGTTATTCAATACAACTTGCGCCATGTTCATGTCTTGCGCTACCGCAGCAACCCCTTCAGACATTTTGCGGTCCGTGTGGTCTTCGGCCCAAACGGTTAATGCATCGCCATTTTGGTGGAAGATGGCAAAGAATAAAATCACACATGTAAACACAGCCAACAATGCTTTGATGGCGCGTGCCTCAGAAGCCTCTGATTTGAAAGCCAAATAAATGAAGAAACCAATAACGGGCAAACATCCGATGATGAATGCATCGTTGGTGTCAGATCCCAAGAAGTTACCGGGAATCATGTAACCCAAAATGCCGAAAATGAACATGGGCAATACGGTCATGGCCAAGATGCGACCTGTAGTCATGTCCCCTTGTTGTACCGGCTTTACAACATCGACATGCTTGATGTGCTTGGTTCCCAAGATAAATACCACAACACCAATCAACATTCCCACACCCGCAGCGGCAAAGGCATGGCCCCAACCGTAGTTGATGCGCATATAGGCAGCCACGAAGTTGCAAATGAAAGCTCCGATATTGATACCCATGTAAAAGATGTTGTATCCCGCATCTTTCTTATGTTTCAATTCATCCGTGCTGTATAGGTTTCCTACCAATGTAGAGATGTTGGGTTTGAAGAAACCATTTCCTAGGATGATCAAGAACAAGGCAATATAAAAGGACATTTCGGAATGAATCGACAAGCAGAAATATCCAGCAGACATCATCAATCCACCCATGATGATGGAACGGCGGTATCCCAAAATACGGTCAGCCAACAAACCACCGATGAAAGGTGTCAAGTAAACCAAACCCAAATAGGTTCCATAGATATCCGATTTCTGAGTAGGTGTAAAGCCCATACCACCGCTGTTCCAGTTTTCAATCATGTACAATGAAAAAATACCGAGCATGAGGTAATAACCAAATCGCTCCCACATTTCTGTTCCAAACAGATACCACAATCCTTTAGGATGACTTTGTTGTTGAGTTGACATAGAATTTTTAGTTTGTCCAAATATAACCAAAGCCCTTGTCTAAACAAAAAAGGCGGACCGAAGTCCGCCTTTTTTTATCAAGAAAAATATTAATTACAGTTCAAAAGAACATATTTCATTACTACCGGAGGTGCAGGCAGATAAGAAGGGCTTACCACATAAAACCAAACTTCTTGGATGTTAGCACCGTTGGTATTGAAAAATTCTTCGGGAATGATTGTGATTTGAAATTTTCCAGAAGCCCCTTCAACAGGTTGCATTTTCAACAATGGGTTGGATGTTACATCCGCAGGAGCGGAGATAGGAAATTGATTGATTCCCGCTTTGGCTGACATGTACAAGTAGCAATCGTCTGGACCTAAGTTTTGCAAATTGGTGTTTGTCTCTTCACCATTGTCGTATGTGATGGTCAAGAAATCATCCTTTTTTGCTGCTTCAGGAAAATAGCAGAATTTGTCTGCGCAAAGAGCCGGGCTAATGTCGATGTGCAAATCTTCGGTTTTGGCTTCACCCAATCCGTCTGAAGAAAATGCATTGCCGTCGTCCAATTTGGCCAAACAGTTGATTCCGTTTGAATAGAGTTGCAATGGAGTACAAGCATAAAATTGAGTTGGAATCATTTTGATAGAGAAAATCATTCCGCTCACATGCGTCAAGCGCATACAAGCATTAGAGTTTCCCCAATCCCCATTTCCACAGGCAGGACCAGCTGGAGCCCATGTCCACATGTAAACGGAATCTTTGTATTCTGGGTGATTGGTTAAGATTCCTTTTAATCCATAAGTAGTTTGACTGATATCGATGTAAATAGTCATCGAATCATTGGCATTGGTAGGAGAGGGCAATACAAATGCTGCTTGACCCCAAGCGTTGATTCCTGCGATGATGATGATCGCGAGTGCTAATATCTTTTTCATTGTTGTACGCGATTAAAATTGAATTTGTAAATCACATTTTTGAAACCACTTGAACATATCTTTTCGATGTTCAAATTCATTTCTTCAGAGTTCACGTTAACCATGCTTCCAAGAGCAATGGTGATTGTATCGTTTGGATTTTCTAAGTACAAATAGGAAGGCGCAATAACATCATCTAAATGCCATGTGCCAGAATCGCCCAAAAAGTTCTTTCCTACATCAATGGTAACGTCGTAGGTGTGAGAAGCGGCATCTAATTCGATGCGCATGGGCTGAGTTCCTTCTACCACATAGTACCTTGTGAAATCGCGGGTTTCTAAAATAGGACTGTTGGGATCTTGGATATAGAAATGTTTCAATTCCCAAGTTCCGCTCATACCAATTTCCTTGTTGGTTGTATCTCCTAGCTCACCATTGATCTCGGGTTTGCAACCCATCCATAGCATGGTTAGGGCAGTCAATGCGAAAATATATTTTTTCATGATTTTTCTTTAATTGATTTTAGTTACAACCACCTTCTGGATTTCCTACGAAGCTGGCTCCTGTAAATTCGTTGTTGGGGAATTGCAAGGCCATTCCGGGACAATCCCATGGTGAAAATCTGATGTTAGAAACAACACCTTCCGCTGCTAACCTTCTAAATTGATCTAACCATTTTCCTTCGCCAATGGTTTCTATTCTGTACTCACGACGAGCAGCTGCTTTAACTTCTTCTGCAGAAGATGAAGTAGAAATGCTGTTGTCTTGGGAATAAGCTCGTGCGCGTACCTTGTTAATATCCGCGATAGCCTCATTCAAACGACCAGTTTGCGCGTAAGCAATTGCTTCGGCGCGAATCAACATCAACTCTGTTTGATAGATTAAAGGCACGTTGAATACAATTTTATCTTGAAAACGGGTTAAAGTTTTTTTGGAGCCATTGGAACCAAGCCAAGCAAGTCTTTGGTCTGTTCCGGTGACATTGATGAATTGAACAAAAGGTTTTTCCAATTCATTGGTTGCAGAGAAAGAGGCATCACTCCACAATGTTAAATTAGGAGGAAGAACACCTGATGCGTTGTAATTGCCAATAAGATCGTCTGTTCTCACATCAGCGCTATTGCTCACGATTCCGAATACGGTTTCTCTGTTTGGAAGTGCTACCAATCCTTCAGCACCAGAAGGGAATCTATCTAGAAGCGTGTCCTCAAAATTTGAAGCAACAATTACTTCATCACAGTATTGAATGGCAGCGTTGTAGTTTCTAGTTTGGAAATAAACCATGGCCAAAGCGGCCTTTGCGGCATTGGCGTTGGCATAGTTTCCATTTTCTAGAGGGAGATTATTGGCAGCCCAAGACAATTCACCGATGATAAAATCGTATACGTCAGAAACTTTATTGCGTGGTAGAGGAGCATTGCTCGCTTTGTCACGAATAACAATTCCCAAATGTGAGTTGTTGGCGGTGTAACCATATGGTTGCGCCCACAATTTAACCACATGCCAATGACAGAAAGCGCGTATGAAGCGAGCTTCAGCTTCCATTCTTGTTCTTTCTGATTCAGATAGTCCTTCGATCAAATCAAAGTTTTCCAAAAGGGAATTACAACGGTAGATGCTGTAATAGAAATCAGAGTATACCCCATTTGTAGTTGGGGTAAAGAAATTGGTTTCTTTGTTGTACACCGATTGGAAATCCAATCCATTGGGTAAGGCCAAGTTGTTTCCCAACAATTCAGCTAGGTTTTGGTAGCTTCCGTCAAACACATTGGCCATGACATCATAGCATGAGTTGAGCAAACGCTGTGCGTCTTCAGGGGTTTTCAAAGCATCTTCCGCTAAGATTGCACCATCTGGAGCGTAATTCAACATTTTCTCACATGACACAAAGCCTAATGTGAGAATGGCTATAGAGATAACGATATATTTTTTCATGTTCGTTTCAATTAAAAGTTAGCGGTTAAACGGAAGTTGTAACTGCGCTCTTGCATGGGAGTCAAATAAGTAACGTTAGGACTCAAGTTTCTGTCTTGGGCATTTTCAAAGTCACGAACAATTTCTGGGTCTAATCCAGGGAAGTTGGTGATGGTGAAAACATTGGTCACAAAGAATCCTACGTTCAAAGACGATAATTTTAAGAAGTTGATTTGCTCTTGTTGGAATTGATAATCCAAAGACAAGTTGCGAAGGCGCAAGAAGTCAGCATCATAGATGAACAAAGAAGTGTTCCACCATGGGAATCCTGCTGGTAATCCGTAGTTGGTTTCGTCTAAAGTTAATTTTCCGTATGTAGACTCGTCACCTGTCTCTTGCCAACGATCTAAAATTTCAGTGCGCATGTTCCATCCGGATACAACACCCAATTGACGCTTGGCTGATGAGTCGAAAATCTTAGCTCCTAGGCTGTAGGTACACAATGCGGATAAGGTAAAGTTGTTGTAGCTCCATGAGTTGGTGAATCCACCATATATTTTGGGCAAACCGCTTCCAACAAACTTTCTGATGCTATTGTCATAGTCATAGGTTTCTTTGCCTTGAAGGTCGATGTAAACAGGCTTACCGTTGTTGGGGTCGATGTGAGAGAACTCAACCAAATAGAAAGAACCAATGGGCTTTCCAACAATAACGCGCGAGTCATTGGTACCACCACTTACAGCATCAGGTGTATAGTCACCGATGCTCACCAATTCATTGTAGTTGTAAGAGAAGTTAGCATTGGTCTTCCATGCAAGTTTGCGATTTTTTAACCAGTTAACGGTTGTAGACAATTCAATACCTTGGTTCTTCACCTCAGCTACGTTGTCCCAAAAATTAGAGAAACCAGTAGAGGCGGGTAAGCTAACATTCATCAAAACATCCTTGCTGTACTTGCGGTATCCTTCGATAGTGAAGCTCACACGATCTTGCCAAAATCCAGTTTCGATAGCGAAAGAAGCATTGGATGTGGTTTCCCATTTCAAGTTGGCATTTCCACGTTGTGTAGGAAAAATGATCGGGTTTTGGTTGTAATAAACGCCGTTATTTGCTGCGGAGTACAACGAATATTGTGCATTGGCAGGAATGTTAGAGTTACCCGTTAATCCCCAGCTCGCACGAATTTTTAAGAAGTTAATGGTTTTGTTGTCTTTTAAGAAGCGTTCTTCAGAAACAACCCAAGCACCAGAAACGGAAGGGAAATTACCAAACTTATTGTTTTCTCCAAAACGTGACGATCCATCACGACGGAAGCTAGCATCCAAGAAGTACTTCTCTTTGTAATTGATGCTTCCTTTGGCAAACACTCCGATGAAAGTATATTGCTCTGTATTGTAGGCATTTCTCACTCTGTTGGTATCACGTGGGTTGACATCGCTCAATTCTTGAATGTCTTGTCCCAAGTTAGCTATGTAGTCGCCGTATCCTTTAGAGGTGCTGGTTTGCAATTCATGTCCAACCAAGATGTTGGCTTTTAAATGCTCCATCAATTCTTTGCTGTATTCGCCGGTTACGTTGTAACTGTAGTTTCTTACAATTCTCTGGTCGCTGCTGTAAGAACCAACTGCGTTGGTTTGATCAAGTGCGGCAGGATTTAATCTGTTTTCACCGATATGCATGTAATCCATACCACCAGTGGCAATCAAGTACATGTTTTTAACCGGGGTATAGATCATGCGGGCGGTATTAATTACACGACTTTCGACATTGGCCCAACGGCGTTGATTGCGGATAGCCACGGGATTTTTTGTTCCTCCCCATTCATCTCTCCAGTAAAAATAATCGCCTGCTTTATTTACGATGTTACTGTCGGCGTCGTAAGTGTTAGTGGGATAATATACAGGGTAGTATGGAAGTGCATTGGACATCGCATCTCCCAAACCTCCTGACCATGCTGCGTCCACACGATTGTTGGTTCCTCTGGTACCAGACAATGACAAGTCGACACGCAGGTTTTTACTGATGTTGAATTGTGGATTCACGCGAACGCTCAAACGCTTGTATGCGTTACCAATCATGAATGATTCGTTGTTGTCATAACCCAAGGAGAAATAAACTTTGTGTTTTTCGCCACCATAACGCGCACCGAATTGTGCACCGTATTTGGTGCCAGTACCTACGGTCTCATTGACCCAATTGGTATTGGTCTTTTTTGCTTGATTGTATGCAGCTTCGCGAGTAGCGGCGTCGTCAGTGGCGCTGGTTAAGTTGGGTAACCAAACGTATCCGGTTCCTCCATCGTTTTCCCATGCCTCTTGACGAATGCGCAAATACTGTTCAGTATTTAACATGTTGGGCAAAGAGGCAGGTGTTGCGACACCTGTGTTGACATTGAAGTCAAATTTCCAACCTTTCTGACGTGCCTTTTTAGTGGTGATGATGATTACACCGTTGGCTGCGCGAGAACCATATTCTCCTGCTGCTGCGGCATCTTTTCTTACCTCAACGCTTTCGATATCCTGAGGGTTGATGGTTGCCAATGGATTGTTGTTCATGGCACCGCTATTGCCTCTTAAGAAGTAGTCATTGGTGATTGGAATACCATCCACGATGTACAGGGGATCACCACCTGCGGAGATGGAGCTAACGCCGCGGACGCGAACAATAGAGCCTGCTCCAGCCATACCCGAACCTTGTGAGATTTGAAGACCGGCTGCTTGTCCTTGAAGCGCAGCCTCAAACGATGGTGTTCTTACCGCAGTTACATCTTTTCCGTTGATTTTAGAAACGGCCCCAGTGCTGGGTTTGTTTCGTTCAACACCATATCCGACAATCTCTAGATTGCCCAATGTGGTTTCGTCGCTGATCATTTTCACATCCAAAGGAAGATTTTGGCCAGCAATAAGGGTCACGGATGTTTCATAGGCAATGTAGCCAACATAATTGAAAGTTACCTTGTGTGTTCCCACGGGCAATTCCAATTTGTATTTACCGTTTACGTCGGCTGGAATTCCTTTGCCCAACGCATTTACGGAGACAATCACGCCAGGAAGCGGCGAGTTTTTTTCGTCTCGTACCGTTCCTGAAATGCTTTGCGACCACATCTGAGCGGTGAGCATTGTCGCTATCAGGAAGAGACAATTTTTAAGTTTAAACATGATATAGGTTTTGGTTTGAGTTTAGTTTTTCATCAATGGCATAACAAGTTTTTGAATGCCGTTTTCATTTACTGTGAGCACATATAAACCAGATGCCCATTGTGCACTTGGAATAAAAGTTTCTTGATTCTGACCTTTCCAAATCAATTGACCTAGAGAGTTGCGCACTTCAAAAGTCATGTTAGTATGTGCTTCGGTCCATTGAATTTGCCAATTGTCCGAAGTAGGATTGGGATAAATTTGAAAGGGTTGATTTTTCCATTCTGTTACACCAACAGTACCCGCACATTCACATACTTCGTTGTAGACATCGTCAATGGTTGCTGGATTACCGTCGTCGCATGGTTGACCATAGGTGGCGCAAGTAATCAAGTCGGGCAGGGGCAATGGTTGGTCGGTGTAGATATGATATTCTCCAGCCATGAATCCAAATGGAGTAGAAGTGCTACTCACTTCAACGGCTGAACCGGTAAAGTAATCATACCAAGTTCCAGTGTGGGTAAATCCTGGAATCATGTTAATTCCAATGACATCAAAGTTTCCAACGATGACGGCATCCATTGTATTGCCATCCAAAATCAATCGTTTTCCTTTTCCTGCTCCATCCAATGTGTAATTGGTGGTGCTAAAGGTTTGGTAGTTCTTCTTCAAGTTATTGATGGCCGCAGTGACTTTGTACAAATGCAAACGATTGGGGTTGGTATAGTAATCCCATCTTACGGGCTTGGGACTGGTTCTGCAATTGGTATTGATAGTTCCATCTTCGCAATAATTGATGCTATAGTCATATCCCAATTCGCCGAACTGCCAAATCATTTTGGGACCAGGCACGGGCAACAAAAGGGCGTGTACCATTTCCATACGCTTTAAACCGGTATTCAAATCTTGGACGTCATAACTTCCGTTGCTGTTTCCATAATTGAGGTTCTTGACCATGATGCGTTCTTCATCGTGTGATTCGGCATAGCTTACCAATCTCGGAGCAGACCATCCACGCGTTTGATAGGATCCCCAGTTGATATCACCACTGTAGCCCATCGAAGCCTCTTCGTATTGGGTGGTCATTTTGCCCCAAAGCATCATACCGATGTTGCTTAACGCAGTCTCTTCTGAATTATCAGCCAAATGTTCAAGAATGACATAGGCACCTGGTTCTGTGGTCTGAATGTGGTTGTAATAATCGGTTAAAATATTGACGCGACTTTGGTCGTAAGCACTCCAAGCTGCGACATTGCCCAACGTGTAGTTTTGTGTGAATCCTTTTGACAAATCGAAACGGTATCCGTCCAAATGGTAATCGGTTAACCAATAACCCAAAACGCGCTTACAGAAATTTCGGGTATGCACGCTTTCATGGTTAAAGTCGTAACCCACATTGAAGTCATGTTTAGGAGTTGGGTTGAACCAAGGATTATTGGCCGATGGTTGTCCCCAGTCTCCAGCATTTGGATCGAAATACATGCGAACCATTGGGCTTTGTCCAAAGCTATGATTTAAAGCGATGTCGGCAACCACGGCTATACCACGATTATGTGCTTCATTGATGAATGTTTTTAAAGCTTCTTCCGTTCCGTAAGCCTTGTCTGGAGCGAAGTAGAATGAAGGGTTGTAACCCCAACTGTTGTTGCCTTCAAACTCATTGATCGGCATCAACTCAATGGCTGTAATTCCTAGGTTTTGTAGATAATCTAATGTATCGATCAATGTATTGTAACTTTTCTCATCTGCAAAATCGCGAACGAGTAGCTCATACACAACCAATTTGCCCGCGTCAGGTCGAATGTAGGCTTGATCAGTCCAGTTAAAAGTAGGTTGATTGATTTCTAAAACTGAAACCGGTTCAGAGGTTAATCCATATGGATATGGTTTGATATTGGGATAAATACTTGCAGGTATCCAGGGATCATTCCATTGATCTAGAATTTTGTCAGCATAAATATCTGCAACTCGCAATCCTTCTGCGTTGATGTGGTATTGAAAGCCATACTCAACATTGGGTTGAAGCCCTGAAATCTCTAGCCAATAGCGCTGATTGTCGGGCGTTTTGTTCATGAAATAATTCAAATCCAAATTCCAATTATTGAAGTCGCCTACAACAAAAACGTAGTCTTTGGCAGGTGCAAATAATTGAAGGATGACAGTGCTATTATTGATGTAATTGATGCCATCTACAATTCCGGCAGGTGCTGAGGCGATGTTGACTGCAGGTAATATCAGGAAGTAACATGTATCTGCAGAACTTTCTGTTGCAGTAGCTGCGTTGAAGATGACCTCATATTCGCCAGCCGTTGTTTCATTAAAATTATAGGTAATACTTGTTGCTGAGGTGCTATTTGCGACAACGTTGCCATTGACGGTAATACTTAAATCTGCAGCTTGTGAGGTAACACCTGTAACATTATTATTACTGCCCGCAGCTACGATTGAGCTCAATGCAGTGGGAGTTTGTAATGCCGCATTAAATCCTGGTGCATACAAGTCAAGATAGATATCTGAGCCATCTGCATTTCGGCCTACCGAAGTTCCGGTTTGATTGCGGAATACAAATTTTAATTGGTAAATGGTTTCACCTACGTTGGGTGTATAAAAACTTTGAGGCGTGATGACAATCTTGTGTAAGTTATTTCCCAGAGGAGTCATCACTACGGTGGGATCTGCTACACCCCAGTTTCCAACCACATGTTGCCAATCATTGGGCCCGTTGGAGTTACTGGTAATACAACCCGTATGCGCATAAACGGGGGTAAACCCAGCTAGCTCACCGTTCCCAGTTGTGGTGTTGTAATAAATAGTAATTTGATCGGTTTGAGTAGGAAATGCAGGATCTGTGGTAAGAATTTGCGCCGCAGCATTCCAACTCACTAGCATTGCCCAGATAGCAATGAAGGTAAATTTCTTCATAGAATTCAAATAGGTTAGATTACAAATATACTAAAGTGTCATTTGTACACCAACCTAGTTGAAAACTTGTTTTTAAAAAAATGACAGTACTGATTCTGTGATATAATTCAAGACTTCATCAGTCATTTCTGTATGAATAGGAAGAGAAATAACATGTTTGCACAAATGTTCAGAGAGTTCTAACGATCCGGATTCAAATTGTGCATTTTGATATCCCTTCTGTTTGTGAACGGGAAGGGGATAGTAGATCATCGTGGGTACTCCTTTTTCTTGTAAGTGCTTTTGCAATGCATCGCGATCTGCGTTGATGCAAGTTAAGGTATACTGATGAAATACATGTGTGCTCTTCGGATTCCTTACTGGAATCTGCAAGTTGGGATGATTGGCAAAAGCTTTGTCGTATCCAGCGGCAACCGATCTTCGTGCGTCGCTGTATTCGTTTAAGTGAGGAAGTTTGCAAAGCAATATCGCGGCCTGAATGGTATCCAATCTGGAGTTTACCCCTACAATGTCGTGGTGGTATTTTACTTTTTGACCGTGGTTAGCGACCATTCTTAATTTCTCAGACAGTATATCATCATTGGTAAAGATGGCTCCACCATCTCCATAACATCCCAAATTCTTGGAAGGGAAGAAGCTCGTGGTGCCAATATGCCCCATACAGCCGGCTTGTACTTGGCGACCATCTGAAAAAGTGTACACTGCGCCAATTGCTTGTGCAGTATCTTCAATGACAAACAAGTTGTGTTTTTTGGCAATATCCAAAATCTCTTCCATGTCTGCGCATTGTCCGTAAAGATGAACGGGCACAATGGCTTTGGTTTTGGGAGTGATCGCTGCCTCAATGCACGCAGGGTCCATGGTAAATGTATCCGCTTTAACTTCGATAAAAACAGGAGTCAATTGCAGCAAAGCAATTACCTCACAGGTAGCGACATATGTATAACTGGTTGTGATCACTTCATCTCCGGGCTGTAAATCCAATGCCATCATCGCGATTTGCAGGGCATCGGTGCCATTGGCGCATGGAATGACATGCTTAACCCCTAAATGATTTTGCAGTTCCTCTGAGAGTTGCTTCACCTGAGGACCTTGAATAAATGCAGTCTGCTCGATAACATCGATTATCGCGCGATCAACTTCTTCTTTTATTTTGTGGTATTGACTTTTCAAGTCAACCATTTGAATTCCTTTCATATTAGCTCAATTTTGAAATACTGCGCTGAACGGCGTTACTGAGACGCATGAAATCTTCCGCCGTCATGGTTTTATTTTCTTGGATTTTTTTTAAATCTCCCTGCGCTTCTCTGAGATATTGTATCACCTCCGCAACTTGCAAATTACGTTCAATTTTTTCACCATCTTGGTGCTGAATGGTTTGAAGACTGTTCTTGTAAAGTTTTTCAAGCTCCAAAACTTTTAATTTCAACTCATCTACATCTGTATGTTGAGTAGGAACAGGAGCCGCGGCAGGAGCGGGTTCGTGAACAATAACTTTTTTCTCGCGGTAAACAATTTCCTTTTCTCTTTTACCGCCTTTGAGAAAGTATAAAACTACCATAATCAAGAATAAACCCGCCATCACCCAAGTGATGAAAAACCAAAGTTCTTGTTCGCCCTTGGTCTGCCCAATCAGTTCTTGATTAAATGCATCCTTGGATTGCATCTCCATAATTTTATGGGAGAGAGAATCATTCTGGGCGGATAATAAATTCTGACGTTCAGCAATTTCTCTATTTTGTATTTCTTGAATGATGGATCTCGATGAAGCAACCTTCTCTGATTTTTTATGAAAAGAATAAAATTGAATCAGTTTTTTGTGAACCTCGACTATGGTTTTTCCGTTGGAAGTTCGAGTCAATAAAGTTTCCACAGAATCGATCACCTTTTGATCCCATTTTAGGTTTTTTGTAATCAAGGTGTCGATCTTCCATTGGTTTAAAATCTCATCGGCTTTTTCTGGTGTAACGTCAATCATCAAGAGTCCCTTGGGGAACAAAGGAGCACTGACTGTGGCTTTTTGCGCATATCCCAATACGGAAAATGCTAAAATGAATAATGTGATCAAACTTCTCATGGCGTGCGCAAGTTACTTCTTTTTTTCAATAATTCTTTAAACGCATCTTGTTCCAAGAGGATGTTTTCCTTGGAAATTTCAACAGGAATATCAGGTTGAATGGACACAGGGTCATAAATCCAACTCGCGTCGTAATTGTAGCGTATTGTTGAAATTTGCACTTGCAAATTTGATTGGGGTAGTAGCTTTCCGGTAGTATTTCCAAACGTGCCTTTCATTCCGCCCATGACGGGTTCACCCCAAATTTCTCCACGTTGTTTTTCTTTGATTGCATGGGTGAAATCAACTGCAGCAGAGGCTGACAATCCATTTACCCAAAGCATAACTTTACTTGGATAAATGAATTTGCGTTGTTTGAAATTGTGATGAAAGTAAACGGTGTCTTTCTGTCCCAACGGTTGGGCACGCAAATAAACGTAGTTATAGATATTTTCTTGTTTTTTGAATAACGTCAAGATTATTTTTTGAATCCAACGATGATTGAGTACGGGGTAGCGCGTTCTGGCCAATTTGCTGGATTTGGAAATGATGTTGTGCGGAGTATTGGCGCCATTTGGATCTAAGAAGGAATACAGGTATTCCACTTCGGTGCTAAGACCGCCTGCATTGTTTCGAAGATCGATGACGAGTGAATCAATTTCTTGTTGATGAATTTTTTTGAAAGCTTTTCTAATTGTTCTGTGTTGGTGTCCAAAACGTTTAGGCGCAAATGAGGGGATTGTCAAATAACACACTCCACCATCGATGTAAAACTCGGCTTCCTCTTTTTGCTTGTTCAACTCTTTCAAATATTGATCCCATTGCTGCTTGGACATGGTGGCCACTTTTTTCTTTTGAAGTTGACCTGAACGATCAACAAAAGTGATTTGAATCGAATCTTTGTTTTGAATGACAAAAGGAGCGAGGATTAGCGAAAACAACGCATCCACCATTCGGTCTTCAGAAACTAAACTATGTCCTTCTGTCATGGCAAAAGTTCTGCTCATTTGGTCTATTTGGTCGATAGTGAAATTTTCAATCGCGATCAATTCATCACCAGGTTGGAGATTGGCTTTTGGGGCCTTGATTACCCAGTGATTTCTTTTGCGAATGGGTAATACGCGTCCGCCTTGGTCTAGGTGATTTCGCCAAAATGAAATGTAGTTCAGTTGGGTATGGCTGTCTTGAAGCGTGCCCAATAATTCAGAGATTACCCATCCAAAAGCGGCAGTGCTCATGGGTTGATCCACTTGCGCATAAGCTTGTGCTTGGGCATTTATCCATTTATAATTGCCAGAATAAGCAGTTGGGTCGGGATGGGAATCCTCAATAGTTTGCAGCAGTGTATCCAAATCCGCTTTCATATCCTTGGGAGACAAAAAAGTGGTTGGGAATTGCGCCCAAATACAATGTGAAAAGAAAGAAAAAATTAGGATCCAAGCTCCTTTCATTCTTCGCGCTTTTTGACCATGGTTAGAATGGTGGCCAATGCTACTGTCTCGCCTGTCTCATCAAATACATCAACCAAAAACTTCACGATACCTTTTGGAATGTCCTCGTCGTTGCGCTTTTCTTGGTCGATTTTTTCTTTGACAGTAAACTTCACTCCGATGGTCATTCCTGGGTATACAGGTTTGGTAAATCTGCAATCTTCCAATCCGTAATTCAAAAGCACAGGTCCTTTTTTGGGATCAACAAATAGACCGGCAGCTTTGGAAAGCACAAAATATCCATGCGCCACTCTTCGCTCAAAAATGGTTCCTTCCAAGCTCGTCGCATCCATATGCGCATAAAAGTTATCTCCACTGACATTGGCAAAATTCACAATGTCTGCATCTGAAACGGTATGCTTGTGTGTGAAAACGGTGTCCCCAACAACCAAGTCTTCAAAGTGCTGACGGAACAAGTGTGGAACGGCTTCGCGCTGTGCACCTCCGTACTGGTATACTCCTGTGATTTTGGTGAGGGTAGAGGGCGTTCCTTGAATGGCAGTGCGCTGCAAATAATGCATAACGCCTCTTTTACCACCCATTTCTTCACCACCTCCAGCGCGACCCGGTCCTCCGTGCACCAACATGGGCATGGGTGAACCATGACCAGTGCTTTCCACCGCAGACTCTCTGTTCAAAACCAATATACGTCCGTGATATGCCGCTGCTTCAACAGCGTACTCCTTGGCTTCTTCGTCATCAAAAGTGGTAATGCTTGAAACGAGTGATCCTTTACCCAATTTGGTAATGGCTACGGCTTCTTCTGTTGTTTTGTATGGCAATATCGTTGCAACAGGACCAAAGGCTTCCACTTCATGTGAACTCAAATTCTCAAAAGGTTTGTTGTTCAAGAAAAGGGTAGGGGCAATGAACGCACCTTGCTCTTCCTGTGCATCAATCAGTTGAGAAAGGTCTCCTTGAAACACCATTTCTGACTGAGATTTCAAGATGCCAATCTTCTCTAGTACGTCGGCCTTTTGTGAAAGGGAAGCCAATGCACCCATTCTTACTTTTTCGTTCAATGGAGCGCCAATGGCTGTTTGCGCGAGTGCTTTGGCCAATGCTGCTTGTACATCTCCTACATAATTTTCAGGAACAACAATGCGGCGAACAGCGGTACATTTCTGTCCGCATTTGACGGTCATTTCTTTTCTAACTTCCTTGATGAATAAGTCAAATTCTGGGGTGCCAGGTGCAGCCTGAAGCCCAAGGACGGCGGCATTCAAGGAGTCTGCTTCTAAATTGAAAGGAACAGATTCTTGAACAATTCTAGGGTGAGCCTTAAGCTTTTTACCTGTAGATGCAGATCCTGTGAAAGTAACCACGTCTTGCATGGTTACATGATCAATGGCGGAATATGCGCTTCCCATGATCAGTTGCAAAGCACCTTCAGGTAAAATTTGAGAGGCAATAATGTCCTTAACAACGAGCTCTGTGAGGTAACCTGAGATACTAGCGGGCTTCACCACTGCGGGTACACCAGCTAAAAGATTAACCGCAATTTTCTCTAACATTCCCCAAATAGGAAAGTTGAAAGCGTTGATATGAAAGGCAACACCTTGTTTAGGCACCATGATGTGATGGCCGCCAAAGGTTCCATTTTTGGACAACTTGGCCATTTCACCGTCGGTGTAATAGCGCTCATTTGGAAACTGACGGCGCAGTGAAGCATAGGCGAATAAGTTACCAATTCCACCATCAATATCGATCCATGAATCGATTTTGGTAGCTCCAGTTTTGTAGGACCATTCGTAGTATGCAGCTTTGCGCTCATTCAGGTACATGGCCAAAGCCTTGAGCATGCGGCCGCGTTCATGGAATGTCAGTTTGCGCAAGGCAGGTCCTCCCACCGTTCTACCGTAGTGGAAAACCGCCGCAAAGTCAACGTCCTCTTTGCTGATTTCAAAGAGTTGCTGTCCATTTGATGCATCTGATAATATTTGTTTTTCACCTTGACCGGCTTGCCATTGGCCGAGGATATAATGTTCTAATGTTCTCATTTTTGAAATAGAAATATGGGCACAAGTTAAAATGGTTTGGGGCTATCTTTGTCCAAAATTTTTACACCATGGTTGGAATAATAATGGGAAGCAAAAGTGACTGGCCCGTCATGCAAGAAGCTGCAGAGGTATTGAAGATGTTGGGAGTAGCATATGAAGCTGAGGTTGTATCTGCGCATAGAACACCTGAACGCATGTTTGATTACGCGAGAGCCGCACATTCAAGAGGTATCAAAGTGATTATAGCTGGTGCTGGAGGTGCAGCGCATCTTCCTGGAATGACAGCTTCCATTACACCTTTGCCCGTGATTGGTGTTCCCATCAAATCATCCAACTCCATTGATGGTTGGGACAGCGTATTGTCCATTCTTCAAATGCCAGCCGGTGTTCCAGTCGCGACAGTTGCATTGAATGGAGGTCGCAACGCAGGGATTTTAGCGGCGCAAATTATTGGTGCATCGGATGAAGTTTTACTCAATAGAATTGTTTCCTTCAAAGAAGAATTGAAAAAGAAAGTATTGGATGCAGCCAAAGATTTAAAAGCTTAAAGACATGTTGAGTATAGATCCAAAAGAAATAAAGTTGGGGCAATTGCATGCCTATTTGTCTGGCGCTATTGCTCCAAGACCCATAGCCTTGGTGAGCACGGTTGATGAGAATGGTGAGGACAACCTATCGCCATTTAGTTTTTTCAATGTTTTCAGTGCCAATCCGCCCATTGCTATTTTTTCTCCAGCGAGAAGAGTGAGAGACAATACGGTGAAGCATACTTATGAAAACGTAAAGGCGAAGCCGGAATGTGTGATCAATATTGTCAATTACGATATCGTTCAGCAAATGAGTCTATCTTCAACTGAATATCCCAAGGGTGTCAATGAGTTTGTCAAAAGCGGATTAACTCCTACACCGAGTGATGTGGTATCTGCCAAGCGCGTTGCTGAATCTCCGATACAACTGGAATGTATAGTCAAAGATGTGATTGAATTGGGTGACGGTGGTGGAGCTGGCAATTTAGTGATCAGCGAAATTGTTCGCATCCACATCAATGAAAACGTTTTGGATGAAATGGGCAGAATTGATCCTGTTAAAATTGATCAAGTGGCTCGACTTGGGGGGGATTGGTATTGCAGAGCCAAAGATAGTTTATTTGAAGTGGCTAAACCCTTAGAAAGAATGGGCATGGGAGTAGATCAACTGCCAGCAGATATTAGATTGTCAAAAATATTAACGGGTAATCATTTGGGTCAATTGGGAAATACAGAGAAGATGCCCGATGAAACAGAAGTGAACGAATACAAACTGACCGAACTTTCAGAGCTATTTTTAGACAATGACGGTGATGGTATAGCACTGGAGGAGGCTCTCCACAGGCATGCAGCTAATTTATTGAACCAGGGAAAAGTAAATGAGGCTTGGATGACATTGTTGTCCTACAATGCGTGAAGAAAAAATTGAGAATTACATTCGATATTGATTATATTTGCACCCTTAAAACAAATTGTTACCCGGGTTTCGCACCCAAAAAACAAAAATTATGGCAGTAAAAATTCGTCTTCAAAGACACGGTAAGAAAGGAAAACCTTTCTTCCACATCGTAGCAGCTGACTCTCGTTCACCACGTGATGGTAAGTACATCGAGCGTATCGGAAGCTACAATCCAAACACCAACCCAGCGACTATCGATTTGGATAACACCAAAGCTTTGTCATGGTTGCAAAATGGTGCTCAACCTA
>JACCDO012028242.1_pt1 | contig 29298 bp, 19 predicted proteins | sample 7446101 | NCBI WGS metagenome assembly JACCDO01 (sample SAMN15323440, study PRJNA562643) | freshwater metagenome | isolation source: river surface water | place: USA:Blue River Watershed | collected 2017-08-16
ACGCCACTTTAACTTGCCTTAAATAATGGAGTTGACGGCAGTATTCATACATTTTTCTGTATTTTGACCTCCGTAGTAATCTGGTATACAATTTTTTATAATTGTTACTAAATACACTGTTAGTGTACTGTATATCAAGAAATGCGTATACATTTCTCTTAGATTTGATACTATAGTCGTAAATTTTTAATTTGTTTCCTTTGTATTTTAATTTTCCATATTGCACAATAATTTTTCTTATGTTGATGTTAGATTTTGTATGGGACGTCCCTAGTTTGACAAACCGTAAGAAATGAAAATGCTTCAATTTATTGAGGGCTTTCTGTACTTCCCGCTTTTCTTTTATAGACTTTATTGTGAAAAGTTGTAACATTTTAATGAAACGTGCACTTGCTAATTTCTTAAAATGCTCATCCGCAATTCTTTTTCTTCTGAAAAATAGTAAATTGAGAAGTACACTGCGACAAGTGTAATTATTATAGTACTTGCTCATTGCGACCATTTTGTCCTTAAAAACATATTTTTTCTCGATATATCTCATGATTTTGTGTATTACTTTAGCTTTGTTACTAAAGTGTTTCAATTTTTTAATATACCTTTCCTGCTTAGTTCTGTTAGCTATTCGCCGTCGGTTATTGAAATACCAGGTAATCAAGGAATTCGATAATTTGAAGGTTCGGTAAATATTGCGAGTATACAATACAATATTCCTCTCGCATAAAGTCTCATGTTTCCATTCTTTGAACGCCGAAGTAAGTAAATTTATTTTGTAATCGTGCAGCATTAGATTGATAGTCCGTTTCATGAGCCTAACGTGGTTACACGTTCTACAGTAGGTATTAAAATACCTCCTCAATATAATCAATTTTACTAATTTAGAACGGACTTCAATCTTGCTGTTGATTAGCAGTTCCTTTAAGGCTTTTGAACATCTTTTTTTCTTAAATAGCATTTGTGATAAATTACGTAAACGATGTTGCTGTCGTTCATACTTCATACGCCGATATATTTTAGCTAGACTTGACGATTTTAATTTTTCTGTCACATATTTGAATATTTTGGCATGTTTTCTACCTGTGCGATACGACCTCAGTAGCACATGAAACACAGATCGAGCCAAGTTATTATACAAATAATGACTTGTGGTTGCTCGTATTGCATACAGCTGATTAATCAATCTAAAATCTCCTCGAAAAGGCATTACTTTTAAAGTTGAAGATGTTACCTTTGCTGTTACCTTTGATAATACCCTATAACCTCTATTTCTTCTAGCTCTATACTTGTTTACTGCAGCACGTTTCATCCAAATATTGAACGAGTGCATGACTAATTGGCGTTTAAAAGCACTGATTTCATCTTTACTTACAGAGCGTCTCATATGTGACTTTACCCATACGTTTAGAGCCCAACTTATATAAATTTCTCTGAAATACAACTTCCCACGAGTCAATTTGCGACTGTTTAAAGTACAAGTTTTAAAGCAGCGACGCCAAATACGAAAATAACGTGTATACAAATATTTTGATCGGTATAAAACACCTAATTTCACAGTTTTACGTGATCTTTTTTTACCTATTCTTACACTTTTGAATCTGGACAAGATAAGTGGGAATGCATTCTTTCGCATATGCAATTTTCCTAATTCAACTAGCTCCATACTTTCTTTCGTGTAAAGTTTAAGGCCCAGAAACACTTTGCGCATCAACATCTTATCATACAAGATCAACGCCTTAGTTTTCATGACCCATCGCCATCTTTTTTTCATGAACAACTGTAACTTTATTCGCACATAGTGATGATGTCCTGTTGTAACTATATCGCGACGAACTCTTCGACGCACAAGATTATTCCTAAAATAATCAAAATAATAACGTAAATACTGAGTAGCTGCTTTCTGTAAATCCTTTCGGTACTTGCACAGTGTGTGTGCTCGCTGGGTTTTCATTTTAAACTCATCAAGTATATTTTTGCCATACAACAGTAATAATTTATTACATTTGAGCCTAAATCTTTTATTGCGATCAATTTTATTTCTAAAATATGTTATTAATTTATTGAACGAGGAACGAATGTAGATTGGGAGAGTAATATTTCTATATCGAAAATATTCTATAAATCTAATTTTTTCTCCATTCAATGGATTGTTTCTAACTAGTTTACGAAATGCTTGCAATTGTGGATATCTGATCCTATATTTGTCGCTCTTTAAAGAAAGAAGTGTGTTTACTTTTACTTGTCTAATTCTTGAATACTCATAAGAAATCCATTTCTCAAAGAATAAGTTTAATTGCTTATACGTGATAGTGGCAATATTTTTTGATTTAATGAGTCGATGGTACTGTATACGCGAGTCACATCTATTTGTAGTGTAGCATATCCAACGATTTAAATATTGTAGTTTAATCTTTTGTCGATAGTACTTTGTAACTTTTTTCATGCCTTTCTTATAATATATACTTCTATCATAAAATAGCTTCAGTTGATTAACAAAATCCCGTTGATACAAACGTTTATGCAACAATAAATGGAAATTTAAACCAATAGAATATTTCGTAAAATTAGCTTTACGTCGTAAGTTAAAAAATTTGAGTTTTTCTAACCCTCGTTTTATGGCTGAACAATATGCATATCGTTTGCCCTTTATTTGTTTTATCATTGTACCTTTTGAGATACTATTCACTTTATTTTGATTCAATAAAAACTTAAACCAATTAAAAAAACTGGATTTATAGCGATATATCGAATGCACGTTTTGTGCTAAATAGTACAATGATCGTATGTATCTACGTCGTTTACATTTATTATTCAATATATGAAAATATAATACAAGCTTTTGATACTGAATCTTTTTGATGTCAGTATAATTCAATACAACAACAGGTTTATAATGCCTCCATCTCAAAAATAATTGTTTAATTCTTTTAATCTTAGATTGAGACAAATGATATCTCAATATTTTTCTATTATCAACATTTTGCCGAAGTTTTACTAAAAATATTGGACGACAATCTGTTTCCATTTTCAATCTTCTCTATTTAAGCTCAGATACAATTACCCAACCCGTGCAACATGGCTTGAATTTCAACTAGATTGCTTTTAGGACTTTTAAGTTTCATAATTGGGTCCGGTTTTATCAATACTTCCGACATAAGCAATCAAAATATAGATTTAAAAGGTCAATTAGACGAGCTAGTTCACGTTCAGTAAATATTTTCTTATTTATGATTTCATATTCATATTCATATTCATCGTATTCATGTTTTAAAGATTCTACTTCGACCACGGTCATAAAAAGTGGGATGAAGTCCAAAAGCGAGCCATCAAATATTAAAATCGAAGAAGAATGAGTAAGAACGTGACAGAGGTGGAGGAAGAGGAAGAAGAGGTTGTCAATGAAGAGGAGTATGCGTGTAGTTATTGCGGTATTTCTGATCCTGCTTGCGTAGTTAAATCTGTTGATGCTAATAAATGGTTTTGCAATGGAAGAGGTAATTCTACAGCATCACACGCTATTCAGCATTTAGTTCGATCGAAATCTAGACAAGTATCATTGCATCCAGATTCACCGTTAGGCGAAACTATACTCGAATGTTATAACTGTGGTTGTAAGAATGTTTTTGTTTTGGGATTTATTCCAGCCAAAGCAGATTCAGTGGTTGTATTATTATGTAGAGAACCTTGTTTACAAAATGGCGCCCTTAAAGATATGGGATGGGATTTATCACAATGGATGCCTTTAATCGAGGATAAAGCTTTTTTGTCATGGTTAGTCAAGGTTCCATCTGAGAAACAACAACTACGATCTCGCCAAATTACGAAAGAGCAAATATCTGCATTAGAAGATGCATGGCGCGAAAATCCTAATGCCACCTTATTTGATTTGGAGAAGACGGGAAAAGGTAGTGAAGAGGCCCAGCCATTACTTTCAAAATATGAGGACGGTTATCATTATCAAAACGTTTTAGCACCATTAGTCAAATTAGAATCAGATGAAGATCGAATGATTAAAGAGAATCAACGCCAAGAAGATATCTCAATTAGATGGGATAAAAGTTTAAGCAATAAAAAAATAGCAAGATTTCGTTTTCCTGGAAGAGATGACGAAGAATTAAAACTAGTTGTGGGTGATGAATTAGTATTAAAACTTGATTCTGGTGGTGCTCGATTATATGGTCAACAATGGAGTGGAAATGGACATGTTATGTGGATTGAAGAAGGTGAAATTGTCATGGAAATGGAAAAACAAAAAGTTCCAGAAGAAATAACAGAAGGTTATATAGCTGAATATGTTTGGAAATCAACTTCTTATGATCGTATGCAAGCTGCATTACGTACTTTTGCTGTCGATGATTTATCAGTTTCTGGTTATTTATACCACTGTCTATTAGGTCATAATGTTGGCACACAGTTATTAAAAAATGTCATACCTTCAGCATTATCTGTACCAGGTTTACCTCCATTGAATCCATCACAGACAGTTGCTGTCAGGGAAGTGTTGCAAAGACCATTATCGTTGATACAGGGACCTCCTGGAACCGGTAAAACGGTGACATCGGCTTCTATTGTTTATCATTTAGCAAAGCATAATTCGGGCCAGGTACTTGTATGTGCACCCTCAAATGTTGCTGTAGATCAGTTAACTGAAAAAATTCATAAGACAGGACTTAAAGTTGTTCGAATTGCAGCCAAAAGTAGAGAGCATACATCATCATCGGTGGAGCATTTGACTTTGCATAGTATGATCAAGAACCTAGACACCGAGGAATTTAATGATTTGAAAAAACTGCAGACATTGAAGGATGAACTTGGAGATTTAAAAGCCGCCGATGCTAAAAGATACCGCATGTTACGAAGTAAAGCAGAAAAACTTATCCTTCAAGCTGCAGATGTAATATGTACAACATGTGTTGGTGCAGGCGATCCAAGATTATCTAATTTTAGATTTCATAAGTTACTTATTGATGAAAGCACTCAAGCTATGGAAGCCGAATGTTTTATTCCTATAGTATTAGGTGTGAAACAATTAGTTCTTGTAGGTGATCACTGTCAATTGGGACCAGTTATAATGAGTAAAGTTGCTGCCAGGAATGGCTTAACTACGTCATTGTTCGAGCGTCTAATTCATTTAGGTACGCGACCAATAAGATTACAAGTCCAATATCGTATGCATCCTGCGCTGTCTGAATTTCCATCCAACACATTTTATGAAGGAACTTTACAAAATGGTGTCTCTGACTTTGACCGTAATTTCTCAAGGGTTCGATTTCCATGGCCTCATCCAGAGATACCTATGGCATTTATCTGTTCTAATGGTAATGAAGAAGTCGGTGGAAGTGGAACATCTTATTTAAATCGCACCGAGGCTGTTATGGTTGAAAAAATTGTTACCCATTTGTTACGAAATGGAATGGTGGGCGAGCAAATAGGAATAATAACACCTTATGAAGGACAACGTGCATACGTTGTTAATCACATGGCAAAAAATGGAGCTCTTGGTGCAGAACCGTATCGTGAAATTGAAGTAGCATCAGTAGATTCATTCCAAGGACGAGAGAAAGATTTTATAATTTTATCTTGTGTTAGATCAAATGAGCAGCAAGGTATAGGATTTTTAAGAGATCATAGACGTCTTAATGTTGCACTTACTAGAGCAAAATATGGTATTGTTATTGTTGGAAACCCTCGAATATTGATGAAAAATGCTTTATGGAATGAATTATTGACACATTTTAGAGATAGAGAATGTCTTGTTGATGGTCCATTAAATAATTTGCAACCATCGTCAATTAATCTACCAAGACTAAGAGATAGAAGACAACCAATGACAATGACTGCCCTTGGCTTACATAATAGTGAATTCCATAATTTTGGAGATGCTGCATCCGGATTATACAACCGAGCATGGGGAGATCATCCCGATTATTTATCATACGATGGTAACTCAAGTCAAGCAGACTCTAGTGTTCATTTAGTTGATATAAATAATAAAGCTAGAGGGAAAAAGGGATCAGATTCACGACATGATTCGCGTTATTCAGGTTCTTATTTAATTAGTGATGCGGAAAGTAGCAATGGTTCAGTTTTCAAATCACCATCATATCCAACACCAGAAGAATCTCTTCGTAGTAAAAGAAATGATGACAATCAATCCATACGATCACAAGTCTCTGATTCAGTCAGTATTGATAGATATTAATAATTTGTTATAGTAGAAATTTTTCATACATATATAAAATTTACAATGAAATAACAATAACGAAGATACTGAATCATATGATACATTTATTATGAGTTGCTAGTGTAATTCCATGAACAATCCCAAATAGGTTCTTGAGGGGCTGAGCAACAAGCATTTGTCTGATCCCAGGAATTCATTGAACAATACCATCCATTATTACTATAAACAAAATGTATGAGATATAACTTTTTTCTGAAAGTAGATTTAAAGAAAGTACCTATAATTTTTTCCTAAATTATTACCACTGCTAGAACTTTTAGTACTAACATTCCATTGATTACCTTTATTTAAACGTTTTAACATTGCTGGTACATCCATTCCTCTTAAAACAGATCTCCATTTACCACAAGAAGGATTTGAACATTGAATCCAATCACATTCAGCTCGTCTCTTTCTTCCCCTAGTCACGGCAGATATAGGCAATCTAGATTCTGCCTTATCGGCACACTTAAATTTTTTTAACCATAATTTTAAATATGACTTTAATTTATAATCTTTAGAATATACTTCCTCTGGGGCATCACATGTATTGCGTTCGGAATCATAAGTATTTAAAGAACAATTCCATATTTCAGGTAATTCCCCTACATCAACAGTACTCGGCAACGATCTCCATTTATTACATGCATTGCATTGTACCCAAACTTTTTCATCATCATTGGCACCATTAGTCTCCGTAGTATCCTTTTCATCATCATCTTCAGGACGTGGACGGCTACTCTTACCTCGTCTCGACATATTTTCTCACTCTATGTTTCAAGTACCTTCAGAAGTTGACACATCTCAAGGCCGGTTTTCAAAATTTTGATGAAAGAGAGAATGTTAATTAATAGAAATAAAATTAAACTATGCGAGCAACGAATGTCTACTTATTCAGATTCTTCTTTTATAAAAGTTCTAAGTCTCTCTTTAGATCGGGTCCGGCCTCTCTTAAACCAAACCCTACCCATTGATTCCTAGTATCATCCTACGTAGTGATATCATTTGGTCGCTTCAGTCGCCAAGCACACCGTTTTGATCGGTAAAGTTCTTGGGACTTGACGTATAAGCATTTCCTAAGTTTCTATTGCAGAATAAACCACTGATTCTTATACAACAAATAAAACAAATTATAACTATTGCAACTAAGTAATAATTATATTTTGATTGTTTAGTAATGTTAGCAGAAAGCAATACTGTGTTAACTCCAGCATTTATGAGCTTGTATGACAAATCGTATGCTACTAGTATTCCTGAAATTTCAAAGAAGCGTCCTCGAACTGATTCGATTACATCAATCACATCATTCAAGTCGATAGCTCTTAGCGATATATTAGATGAACTTGATGAAAGTCATGGTTTTGTTCCCGTATTTTCCGCACAATCTGACATACAATGGTAAATTATATTATATTTTTCTAAATTGATTCTTTGTTAAACTTTTATTAATTAAAATTTTTATACTTCAGGAATATTAAAGTGTTCCCTAATGAATATGATGAAGATGAAGTTAATCTAGAAGTTGCTTTTGGTGAGTCAGAAGATGATGATAATTATGCAGTGATGGAAGATTGTGACAACAATATTAATGTCGTTGATGATGACACTCCTATTCGTAGGGGACGTGCTAAAAGTTCCAAGAAAAACTTGTTAAATAATACTCCAAGATCAAGTACTCCTAAAGGTACTAAAGGTAATAAAAGTGATAAGAGTGACTCCACTAAAAGAACTAATCTATCAAAATCTGATAAGAATGTATCTATCAAGAAAAAAGTCACAATTATTAATGATAAAGATAAAATCAAAAGCAATAGTAAAGAAGTCAAAGCTGACAAAATTGAAATTAAGGATGTACCTAAAAATAATACTGGTTCGTACCTATTTAAGATTGATTATGATTACAATAGTAATGTTGTATCCAATACGGCAAGTAAATTAAGTTATAATGCTAATGAAGGAAAATATTCACAAAGTTACTATAATCAGTCATTGGTCCCTGCTTACTCTACTCAATCAATATTATCTTCAGCTACTGTTAGTGCTAATGGTGTAATAAGAATTGGTGCATATACGAAAGAAGAGCGTCAACAGAGAATTCATCGATTTCGTGAGAAAAAAAATAAAAGAATTTGGCGTAAACAAATTAAGTATGACTGCAGAAAAAAATTAGCTGATACTAGACCAAGAGTTAAGGGTAGATTTGTATCAAGAGCTGAAGAATTAGGCGGAAATCCATCATCGGATAATGGCGATGGTGATAATTTAGTAGTATATGATAATGATGAAACTGATTCTATGATAGTGATCAGTAACACCATGTCCGAAATGGACGGCCATGAGAATATCCATGATTTGCAAGATTAAAGTAGATTCCTCATACATGATGTAAAGTTTTAGTGTAAATTAGTGATTTTTTTTAGTATATGTAGTATCAACTTGTGTGTTGTATAAATACTAGTGTTTAAAATGAAAGTCTTATTTTTTTCCGACAGTTCCTACCAGCTGCTTATCCGAAAAACTGGAAATTCGATCAGTTCAGGCATTTTTGTGACGCTACGAATAGATGCGTTGATGCATCCTGACTTACTATTGCGCATGTCACAATGAGTGCATCTGCTCACGTGCAAAAGTATAGTTTATCACCGGAAGGTCACACAGAATTTTTTCTGAAAATATTTTATCTTGGAAGAGAATGGGGAATCAAGAAAAGGTATCGAGATTTCTTATTGTTTGATGAATATTTAAAGAAAAATGGTGTACATGTTGAATTTGATTTACCACCCAAAGTTTGGTGGAACCGCTTTGATACTACTTTGTTAACACAGCGGCAAAAGTCACTACAGTTATATATGGACGAATTATTAAAACATACCGTAATTAGTGAAAATTCATTAGTTAAAGAATTTTTAGAAGTAGACGCTATATATGTTAATCAGTTGAGAAAAGGTAAAAGCTTTAGAGAGCTCGATCATAAAGATAGATTGAAAATGATAGTTAAAGAAAATAACTCTCGAATGCTATGTAGATACAAAAATATACAATTAAATACTTCAGATGGCAGTAATGTAGATTATGGAAGGGGGACAAGTTTTAGCAGAAAAAACAGGAAATTTTCATTTACATCTGGTGATGCCCGATCAACAAATTCAGTTTCTGGAGCGTCCACTGATTCTGGGAATATGATAGGAAATAGAAATTATTCTTTTTCGACTTCTTCATCCTTGAAACGTATGGATACATATCCTCATTCTATAGATATGACACAAGGAAGAGATCGACGATATACATCTATAGAGTATGGTTCTTTTAATGATAGGATAGGAAATTCAAATTTGATTATAGATGCTATGGAAGAAGTATCACGCAAAGAAAATTTTAAGAAGCAGATTTGCAAAAGTATAAAAACATATGAAAAGGATATTACTTCTTATATTGATAAAATAATTTTGTGTAAACTTCCCAATTCAGTAGCAAAAAATAACAAAAAAAATAGTGAGAGCATTAGTGTAATAGATAGTATCCGGGATAGTATTAGAGATAGTTTAAGAGATAGTAGAAGTAGTATAGGTAGTAATGAAAATAGCAATACTCGCATATTAAATATTCTAAGTGCGCCATTATCAGTAGTATATAGTGTCGAAGTTTTGTTGGATAATATTGTAGATTCATTTATAGAATCATCTCCAAAGCAAAGTATGATATTTTATTCACCAAATGATATCGTTGTGACGAAATTCAAAAATAACTCTGAAATGCTTATAAAACGTGCATCAACTAGTATTACGAGTACTGTTTCCAATACTAGTATAAATCAAGGTAGGGATAGAAACGGCACTTCAGCAAGTGAAAGCAGTAATGACCAGCTGCAACTTGTCGAATCTCCTAAACTATCCTCAATATCCACTAGCCTTAAAGATGCCAACAATCAATTGTATAAATTAAATGATGAAGACCGTTTGTAATTAATAATTATATATTTTTCGAAAAATAACGGAAACGGCCGTAGCCGTTATAAAAAATTCATTATCGCCAAAAAAGCACAAAAAATTGTTCGATCTTGATTATTAAGTCAACCTCAAAACAGTAAAAAAGCAAACAAAGCGAAGTTAATCTTCTACAAGTAATAAGTTATAAATCAAAAAATAAAAATAAAATAAAAATGGCTGCATTCGATACTACAGATTTTGAGAATATGATGTCACTATCAACTGATGTTAAATCAGTGGCTCAAACTCGTTGGGAAAGAAAGCAACGACAACAACAACAACAATCACTAATGAATCAGTCATTTGGTACTGAAAATGGTTCTGATCGTTTCATCCCAAATCGTTCAGGTATGGATCATTCGTTATCGTTATGTGGTGGTGATGATTGCAATAATTCTGTAAATGAATCACAAGTTGATAATTCAGATTATGCAAAGTTATTGGCTGCTAATACGAGTGCTGATAATTCATGCAATATGTCAGACTTTAACAAAAGTTCAAGTCGTATTTTAGCATTTAAGAATAAAGCACCAGCACCTAAGGATGGATATCAAAATTCATTGAAAGTTTTGTATTCTCAATACAACGGTAAGAAATCAGCAGAATTAGTTAAACCTACAAGGCATATTGCATCTGCTCCAGTGAGAATTTTGGATGCACCAGATATGCTTGATGATTACTACTTAAACTTATTGTCATGGAGTTCATCAAATGTCCTTGCTGTTGCATTATCACAAAGTGTATATCTATGGGATGCTGCAACTGGAGGAATAAATGAATTAATGACAGTTGATGAAAATCCAGAAGATTACGTTTCTTCTGTATCTTGGATTCAACAAGGTGGTAGTCATTTAGCAATCGGTACAGCTAACAATACAGTGCAATTATGGGATGTTCAAGCAGGTAAACAAGTTCGCTGTTTGGATGGTCATTCAGCACGAGTTGGTGCACTAGCTTGGAATAATCACATTTTGACTTCTGGATCTAGAGATACTACAATAATTAATCATGATGTACGTATTCAAAATCATATTGTCACAACTATGCGCAATCATACACAAGAAGTATGTGGATTATCTTGGTCCCCTGATGGACAATTCTTGGCGTCTGGTGCCAACGATAATACGCTTTGTATTTATGATCAAGCTACTAGTGGTCAACCTCGTCATATCTTAACAGATCATCAGGCAGCAGTTAAGGCACTAGCATGGTCTCCACACGAAAGAAATTTGTTAGCATCAGGAGGTGGCACTGCTGATAGATGCATCAAATTTTGGAACGCTCAATCGGGATCTTTAATTAATTCAATTGATACAGGAAGTCAAGTTTGTGCTTTACAATGGTCACCTTATGAGAAAGAATTATTATCAAGTCATGGTTATGCTGAAAATCAATTATGCTTGTGGAAATATCCAACAATGGCGAGAATAAAAGAATTAAGAGGTCATACATCAAGAGTATTACATATGGCAACATCTCCAGATGGGTCATTAGTTTGCTCAGGCGCAGCTGATGAAACTCTAAGATTCTGGAATGTGTTTGCAGCTGAAGGTAAGCGTAAACAAGAATCCGCTGTTGGTGGAGTTAGTGCATCGTTGAGTAAAAGTGGCAACCTTAAAATTCGTTAAGTCAAGAAAGGTAAGTAAATAATACTAACTTCTTTTTTCATACGTAGAACACGGTTATATACCAAGCAAATTACAAGGATGTCATTTTAAGTTCATTGTACAAATTTTCTTCACTTATTACATTTATATATATCATTAAAATTATCACCTTACGCTTACAAACTGTGTTTCTCAACACAATCATCACATATTTGGAAACATTACTTGTTTACGAAATGATCATATCGCCTTTCAGCATCAATTTGCATTATTGTAGTCACAGATTCTGGTAATTCACCCACCACTTGATACGGATTGCCTCGAACAATTGCAAATGGTGGAATAACTGCATCTGATGGTATCACAGTATTAGGTTCGACCTTGACATAATCTTTAAGTACACATCTTGGCGATAAGGTGCAATTATCGCTAATATAACAACATTGACCGATCACTGATGCTTCTAAAGTGCAAAATTTTCCTATATAACTATGTGATCCTATTGAAATTGGTACATGTCTTCTGGTTGACATATCATTATTTGCTACTGTGGGAGGAGTTATTGACGTTTTTTCATCTATGTATGTGTATTTATTTAATCTAATTGGAGCCAAATCTGTCCGTATTATCACATTTTCTTTTATGATACATCTACCATGCGGTATTTCTAATGCTTGGGGTGATGAAATCATAGACATTTTACAAATTTTGTTTCCAGTATTTGATTCAATATATTCACTTTTATCGAACGAAACTAGAGGTTCAAACATCATCCTGAAAGCAAAGTAGCCTATTAAAAAAAAAATATTTTAGTTCACCGTAGGTACCGCTTTTTGATTTGAGCAACCAATTTGGAAGTTTATTGCCTAAAAAGAATTTCCAATGAACATTTTGTAATACGGAAATATACGTAAATTGGAATAAGGATTTTTAAAGTTATTATTGATTTATTGATTAACTAGGATCCTAATGTGCGGTAGAAGAGAAATATTTATAATAAATAATATTTGTATTAAAATTAAAAATGTAGTGATATATTATATTGGTTTACCGCTTTATTTTTACTTCTTATTTGACACCGGTATAGTTTCGAGACCGTTTTCACTATCGTCGAAAAAGATAAAAAAAGTTGTAAACTATTATGGCGAGTGGAACTAGAACCGATGAGGATCGGGTGATCGAGCAATTGACCATTGAGGGTAAATCGCGTCTATATGAAGATGCTGATTTTATGCCAATCAGACAGAGTTTATATAATGTTAAAACTGTTATTCCTGATTATGACTTGGATTGTGCACAATCCATTATATGGTGCCGACCATATGCTTTAACGGATAAAGCTTGTTATTTTTCAGAAAATATACCTGCTAGAATTGCTGGTAAACGGGGATCCTTACCTGATGAAACATTTTTAGGAGCATTATTAGCAATTGGAATTTACGCTGGTGAAGATTTACTACAAAATATTTTTTGTTCCAGAATAAACGACTTCGTTGATTATGGCATTTATACATGTCGGTTTTATGTTAATGGTGAATGGGTTGAAGTTATTACAGATACAACTATTCCATGTGTTAGAAATGAAGTAACTGATACTATTACTTGTGCCTATGGCTCATCTATTAACAAGAATGAAATGTGGATACCATTAGCAGAAAAAGCATATGCTAAAGCTGTTGGATCTTATGAAGCAATCCAAAAGGTGAAGTTGCATGAAGTTTTGATGCACTTAACTGGTGGATCGGTTCAGCAATTATACTTACACGCGACTCCTAATGGTCATGGTGATATACATCAACCTACAAAGGAAGTAAATTTATCTATTCCAGGGTCACTTTTAAAACTTTTTGACAAATATTTACAAAGCGACACAATCATATTAGCGATGCCAATCGACAAAAGTTTATTTTCGGATTCTGGAAATGTTAACCCTGATGGTGACAATGAAGAAAAGGATGATGTGTCAAAATCTGCCGATGAAACGGCATTACTAGATAAACAAATAAATGCATTAAACATCGACGATGATCAAGCTGCATTTCTTACAAATAGGGCATATTCAGTTGTTGCGACTAAAGATATCTATGGTTTTGAGTTAGTGTTGTTACATAATCCTTGGGAGGAAAGTTTGAATTGTTGGAAGGGAGATTGGAGTAATAAAGCTGTAGATTGGGATCAATATCCTGAAATTTTACAAGTAATTGAAGAAGATCCTTTAATTCCTTGGACTAGAAAAAATCCAAATGGCTATTTTTGGATGACAACAAGATCATTTGGTGAACACTTTAATAGTATTTATCTGTGCAAACTATTTCCTAAAGATAAATTTACCTATTATTGCGTTAAAGGTGAATGGCTAGGAAAATCTAGTGGTGGAAGTTGTGTCTCTATTCGAGATAAAGTAAAAGTCGCAAAAGAAGCAGCAGAAAGTAGAGTCGTTGCAATCCAAAAAGCAACTACTGCAGTTGTCATTGATGGTGATGCTTCATGGTTCAATAATCCACAGTATCGCATTCACACAACGAATGCATGCACTTTGTTTGTTTCACTAATTCCAATTAGTTCAACAGATAATGATGGATTACAGTATGTTAGTATTAGTGTTACCGAGTCACCAAAAACTTTAAATACAACCACCAATTTATGGGATGGAGCATTATGCGACATCGTTGCTTTTGATAAAGTTGATAGTGCTGGACGCCAAAAAGGACAAGAAGTGTCACTATGGTCATTTTCAATTGACTCATCGCATTATTATCATATTGTACCCCATACAGTTCGTCGCGGAATTGATTCTGCATTTGTACTACGATTTCATTCATCATCACCAATTATTGTAGAAAAAATTGATCCGCTATACACTCGATCGTTCCGTGGTGAATGGAGAAAAACTGCGGACATGGATACAACTGGTGGACCAGTTCATATCGTTCAAAATCTAACTTCAGATGACAAAGCAGCTGTCGATTTGACTAAAGAAACGGCTATAAAAAAGAAAGAAAATACAAAATGGTGCCAAAACCCTCAATATCATTTGGAGGTGACAAACCCTTACAGTAAAGAAGAGCTATACATAAAAGTAGTATTAAGACGGACCGATAAACCAAGTAATAAAAATAAAACCGACGGTCCAGATAAAACGAATGCAGACGTTTTTCTTGGTATGGTAATTTCTAAAGCAGATTGTTTAGAAGATGGCTCCCAACAAGCGCGTAAAAAACAGCCTCGACAAAATCCAATGGGTGAGCTTCTACCGACTAAAGAGTCTTCTTTAAAAAAGAAAAAGTCTATTTTATCTGAAGATCAAGTGCCTACCAGGAATGAAAGTGGTAAGACGGTCCTCAGAAAAACAAGTATACTAAACGATTTATTTTGCGTCCAATCGTCATTTTCTAATAAGACTGAGGCGTGCATATTTTTCCCCAAAATTCCGAGGTCATGGATGCCAAATGGTCTTATAATTACGCCATGTCTATCAAGCGCTGGAGTCAAAGGGACTTATGAACTTGAAATATATGCCAGTGAAGTTATTGCACTAAATCAACTCCCTGATACATTTTCTCGTTCCATCGCTGGCGAATGGACCGAGGCTACTGCTGGTGGATCACATCTTGGTGCTACAAACAAAAAGAATCCAAAATTTTCTATGAAATTTCGTAATAATTCTAAAAGTAATGCGCCCGGTAGAGTGCGGATTACATTGACAAGACATGGAAGTAATTGGAGACAAATGTGCAAAAAAGATACTGTTGGATGCATGATAGGATTTTATGTCTATCTTCAGAGACAGCATGAACAAATATTAGTATATGATGCTACTTTTGTCCCCGATGAAAGTGTCTCTACTGAAAATGCTTTCGCATTAGAACAATTAGCACCTGACGAAGAGTATGTCATTATTCCAAGCACTTTTCTTGAGGGTAAGTGTGGCGCATTCGTGTTGTCTATTATTTCAGAATACGAATTTTCACTGCATAAGACATAAATGCGAGGCTTTGAGATGATAGTTGGTTCATTGTAAAGAAGTAATGAGAACATTTGATAGAAATGGTGCACATTGATAGCTAAATCGTTAGGACTTTTATTTGTTTGTACTGCTGTGATATACCAAATTGAAGCGTTGAGTTATTGATATTAGTTGGATCAAAAGAATATTTTTTTTATAATTTTCATGTATTCTGATTAAAAACTAAATCATTTATTAAGTTACAGCTTGTAATTCCTACATATCAACATCATTGTCATCACGTTCAGCAGTATACTAGCATAATATATCGAACAGGAATTTCAACGGAAAAGAGTTCACTATTGGTACACCTTAAATTTTCGTCATAAGTAATTGTGAATTAGTTACTTTTGACGAAAAATTCTTTTGTGGAACTTAGATACGATTGTACCCAGTCTCTGACCTTTATTTTGTTGTTTTCAAACGATAAAGTAGTAGCCGCTATAATCGCTGCACCAGCAGTAACTGATCCGATGAGTAACAACGTTTTCAATAATCTATTTTCTTTAGTTCGTAGTTTAGTTGGTATCCCCTTATTCGGATCTAATATTGAAATTTCTAATATCGACTTAACAACTTCTGATATTCCAGTGCCACCATCATGTCCACTTATGACCAAAAGATCAGGTAGTCCTGAATCACTTAAGTATGTTTCACATAAACCAAAAATAGGGTTATTAACTACTGTCATGACATTTTTATTTGCAACGTATACTCGTGGCAATGAATTAGGCAACAGTGACTCAATCGTTTTACAGTACTCATAAGATTCAAAAGAATCATCGACGATACTTGAAAACATAAGTATTGCTAAATCGCAAGAATTTCCGTGCTTTGCCAACCAATCCGTTTCGCGAGAGCAAGGAATTTCGGTGAAAATTATGTTGACCAAATTCGAGCTACTTCCTACGTTACTAATTGTGTTGGTTTCATGATTGTAATACACACAAGTGCTTCCGTGAACGTATACATCTTTTTTAATTTCAATGCCATTTTCTATACCACATAATTTTGAAATAAAAGAAGTCTTACCGACACTGTTACCACCTATTACACACACACGATATACTACTCTTGACATTTTAGTGCTTGCAGTATTGCCAGAATAGGCATACTTAAATTGTGGTTGTAATAGTCTTCCATCTGTTACTTCAATTCCTTTGTCTACTTGTTCTGCGTATCCTAATCTGTATAATAAACTCTGAGTAAGTGACGGATTTAAAACGGCTAACATTTCCCAATGATTTATAAATGATTCAATAGTTAATTTTACTTGATCATCTGTTTTTAGTATTCCGGAGAGCAAGTACATACTTTCATCATTTGATCCATCTATGTTAAATTCCTCAGTATACACTGGTAGGTTATCCCATGGTGTGGGATGTACACTCGAATCAATAACAGATAAAATATTTTTCAAGGCACTTAACGAGATGAAACTATTTGTATCACCATTATTATCGGTGATTGGAATTTCTATATTATTGGGATCTTGACCGTCGATTGGGGTAGCTGATCGAGAATGAACTGTTTCGTGCATAATTGAGTGATAAAGGTTATTAAAAGCACCTTCAATTGTATTTCTAGCCAATTTATAAATGAATAATCGAGCATTACTGGATAAGCTGGTAATTTGATCGTTTCTAGAATTTTTGACGTTTTTAAATTTTTTAATATCATCTGGAATTATTAAACTCAACGAATCGTCGTAATTGTGATGTCTAAGTATTGTCCATGGTGTTTGAGTGTGTGATTTATCAATAAATATGTGCATATATCCAATAAATCCTAAAAAAGTAATTCTATTGTGCTTTATACCACCTGTAACTGCCAAATTTACCTGACGTTTGACAGCCATAATATCTTCATCGTTTAAACTATTTTCAAAACATGAATACTGTAGTGATGATAATTCATGATCCGACAGCAAACCATCTTTATCGTTATCATATATTCGACATATTCGAGCAAATGCACGTTTACAAGAAATAGTAAAGTCTGCTTTTACTGGATCAAACAATGGGCCCAGTGGAAATGTCACAACTAAATCGCCAAAATAGAAAACGCTGTCAACATTTAAAAGCTTAGCGCTAGATCTACATGTGGCGAATATAAATGGGTATAAAGTAATAAGTTTGCGTAATTTAGACTCTTCTTCTTCTATATGAATATCATCAGCAGATCCTTGCATTTCATCTAATAGATCAATTTTAGTTGCGCATATAACAACACTTTTGTACGATAATGCTTTTTCTTGACTCCATAAATCTCGAATTAAAGGTAACCATTCCTTACCTAACGATTCTAATGTCTCCGGTCTAGTCACATCATACAATGCTATTATACTATCTGCATATTGAATCTTCTTTTTTAATACATCACGATCACCGATTCGAGTGGATGAATCCATTATTGTAACATGTGTGTGATTTGCAGTGGCCCCTGGAGGTATATTAGCATCCGCGACAACATGTGGGACTTCCTCAGAGAAATGACGCGACACATAAGCAGACAGCAATGACGACTTTCCAACTTGAGCATCACCGAGTAATAAAAGGCGTACTTTTTCTCTCATTCTTGGGAATTTTTTACCTTTTTTCCCAATTTTTATTTTGCAGGAGGTGCCGCAAAATCCAAGCGTATTGATTTTACTCAAATAAAATTATTAAATATTTACAATATCATAACTAGTATTTTTCAATTAGAACAAGTGCACAATATAATATCTGATTATTTTTTTTTAATAACTGAGTGTAGATATATTCGTTTCATGTCTACGTTTGTCGATCGATTTTTCGACAAGATTGTGCAATAGGATATTTCAATTATCTCTAATTCGTCTTTCAATTTTTCAATAATTGATTCCAAATACTCAATCGTAAAATAGAATGACAAAGTATTATCGAATCGTCTATACAAATTTTGAGATATAAATGACTTTTGTTTGAATTGGGTAAAATCGTACTGTCCATAATCTCGAAAACATATAACTGAACCTGATTCTAGAATGTCAGCCATATTTTTGAAACAGTTGTAATGGAAATCAGGATGAATTGCCGAAAGAGTAAAGATACATATAATAAGCTTTGGAGGACAAGGCAGTAAGATACTAATCGGTTTAATAATGTCCCACTGAGATACTTTTACTCTACTACTATCAAATAAACTATTCTCTGTTAAAATTTTCAAAGCATCATCACTGTAATCTGTCGCATAAAATATTATTTTATCAGATAATTTATCAATCAATGAATATATTGTGGTTCCATGACCAGCTCCACATTCTAATATAAATGTGCTACCAGTTTCAGACGACGAAGTTAACGCCTGAAAATATTTATCAAATTCGTATAATATGTAATTTCTTGATTTATAAAATTTCCCAGTTTTATGCTTTTGATAAAAAATATTCCAATTTTCAGATTCACTCGATTCACTCTCAGTTTTGTTTACTTTTATTTCATTGTCTATAAAACGTTGAATCGAGCCACTAGATTCAATCTCATTTTTATATTCATTGTAATCAAAGTCATTACAATAATACTTTCTTTCCATCCTGGTAGTACTTACGATGATTATAAACTTAAACTAAAGGCATATTCTAAATACTTCATTACGGTGGTCAATTTTAGCGATGAAAAAGGTCTCCACTTTTCCGGAACTTTACCTACGTGACAGAGAAAACAATAAGAACTATGTATAGGTAAATGGTGAATTACAATTATATAAATTTAATATAACTTTGTTAGACATAACTCTGAAGGTGATAAGGATTCATCTGAAAGCAGTTCTCTCTATTTCCGGAAATTTTCCACACCTTTATTAGTAGTTCATAAAATTAAAAGAAAATCCTAGAAAAGATTTATATCATCAATGATCTACTATTTATGCATTATTCTTTTTGTGTTAACGCAGTATTCTAGAGCGTATCTTGGAGATAGAAAGGTAACTAGACTAGTTGATATAAATAAAATATATGCTAGTACAGATTCGACAGATACTGTTTCAAGATCGTATTTTTACAAGTATAACAAAAATCAAAAGATTCAGATTCATTACGAGAGAAAAGGAAATGATAACAATCCAGTACTTTTATTTATACCTGGATTTGGTGTTGGGACATATCATTACAATAATCAATTTGAAAATTTAAGCGACAAGTTTTGTATATATTCTCTAGATTTACTTGGACAAGGAAAATCGTGGCCAATTACGAGCATTACAGAAGATGATTACTTTACGTATGACATTGATAGTTGGCGTGATCAAATTATTGATTTTGTTGAAACAATCGTTAAGAAACCGGTGCATATATGTGGCAATTCTCTGGGTGGTTTTTTAAGCATTGCTTGCGCATCATATAATCCTAAACTATTTAAATCTATAACATTATTAAATTCTACTCCATTCTGGGCATTTCGTACCGAAAATTTTATTACTAAATTTATTTGGAATGGAAGATTACCTGCACCTAAAAGTTACTTATCATTTGGTTCAAGTTATTTCAATCTTTTAAAGAATGCAAATACTATCAAGTCGATGCTTTCGTTGGTTTATTATAATAAAAATAGTATCAGCGATCAATTAATATCCAATATAATAGATTCTGCAAGTAATGTATATGGTGCCGAAGCCTTTACGTCGATATTATTTAGTTCAAAATATCATATGGAATTTGATCAAATGTTGGATTTACTTAAAGGGAAAATTAATATTTGCATGATTTATGGCAAAGACGATCCTTGGGTTACACCGTTTTGGGGTAATGCAGCATTTAATAAACTTGAAAGAAATATTCCATATTTTCAATTACACAGTACAGGACATTGTCCTGCGGATGAGTCACCGTCAACAGTAAATGCAATATTGTCGGAATATATAAATTGTATCGAAATGAATAATACTATTACAGTGAAAAGCTCAAAAGTATTTGAAGAATTAAAATCTAAATTTGATAAAAAATATATCCAAGAACAAACACATCAAGTATATATAAATATGATACAATAAATTTATAAAACAATTAATAGAATTTTTTCCCTTGCTTTGATTTTAAAGTCGCCATTCGTTCTACGTGAGCTTTTCCTTTAAGGTGTTCTTTCATTTGATCTGGAGATGTGAATTGCTTCTTACAAACTTTGCAAAATGTTAGTTTTTGTTCCATTGAGATAGCAGATTTATGTAACTCAGTCATTTTATGTTGATTAAGTTCGTCAATATTTTGTCCACGAAATTGACAAACTCTACAATAAAAAGGCAATTTTTCTTGAGATGCAGGTACATAATTTTTTAGCATTTCTTTAACAGTTTGTTCTAACCCTGTATTTTTAGATTTAACAGGTATTGTTGTTGCTTTTTTTTGTTCTTCAGTGTCATCGGCAAAAACAACTTTCCTTTTTTTGGAAGATGTTACTTGCTCTTGACTTTTATTATCACTTTTTCGTTTTGTACATTGTGGTAAAGGGAGATATTTGCTAGGAAGTGGCAAAATAGATTCTTTTATTAAAACCGATGAAAATTTAAGTATATTACCATTCTTATCTCTTTCTATTTCTATATCGGATACTGATGACATATCATCTTCATCAGTACTAATTCCACATTCTAATTCAGAAATTTTGTCATCTAACGAATTAAGCTTCATCCTAAAAATGAATAATAAATAATGTTAGTTCATGCCTTGTACAGTATATGAATTACTTTAATATATATACTATCTATTGTTGAATTGTAATATTCTCCTTCCCCTTTTACAGTGTCAATTATGCTCTAATATTGCCACTAATGTATAGAAGTTAATTATTTTATAGCGAAATATTGTTACCTTTAGTTACTATTGTTTCAAAAGTATAAGTTTTAACCGTAATTCTTGAATAATTTCCAAGAGTGCTTGTGAGTTCAATATTACTGTACCACTTGCGTTACTAATTTGTAATTCTTCGTGCACTGATATGGACTCTTCTAACACAGATCGTTTTAATAATAGACGATAAGAATCAACAATACGAGAGATAGTCGCATCGACGTTCATACCAATAATGTTGTCCTTTTTTTGTCTATTGTACGCTAATGTGGGCCGATTTCTGAGTGCTATTTTCCAAGAACACTCCTGGTAATAATAAAAAGAAATTGAATAAGAAACGATTTAAAGTTAGACAGCGTTTTACTAGATTCTAAATAAAACAAAACTAGATTGTACATTTAATACCTACAATTTCAAACATCTTCGTTCGCGGCAATCATTGATCAAGGTAAGTCATCGTAAAAGAATTCTGAATTCATTGCCAAAGCGGCCGGAAAGTGATGTCTATGATATCAAATATACAATATATGTTGTAAGTAAGTAGTATGAGGTTGTGTGTATATATTATTAATAACTATTGACAATCAATGAATGCGTAGATATTGTTTCTTGCACGGCCTTGACACTGCCATCTGAGTGTTCTTCCAGAAAATGTCACATTGAATTTGATTAAAAGCGTTCAGTAGATTCTAAATAAATTAAAATATTAGAATTAAACATCTACATAACATCTAGCTTGTCGTGATATTTCTTTACCATTTCGACATTCATCTACATAGACCGGTCACAAAATTATGCTCATGCATGACACACTCCGGACATACCTCATTGCAATTTTCACATTCGCCAAAAGCGAAAAGCGAATACTCGACACACAACAATGAATTTAGTCTTAGTTCTGTTTATAGTGATTTGTATATGCTCATCAGATGCATTTTTTGGGAAAGGTAAGAAGAAAGAAGAAGATGCTAAAAAGCAAGCCAAATTAGGTGCAGATATGTTAGTAAAAACTATGAATGATCCAAATGCAATGCATGAATTACAAGAAATGATGAATGATCCTCAAGTAATGAAAGAAGTAGAGGCATTGTTGCAAGATCCAAATTTTATTAAAGAATATGAAGAGTTGAAGAAAAATCCTGAATTTATTCGTTCAGTAATGAATCAAGGAAGTGATGAAACAGAAAAACCATTGAGTGATGCTGAATTAGGTTTTAGAGAATTAGCAAAAGCTGCCCAAGATCCATCTATGCTAAAAGAAACTTTAGAGGTAAATGATTAATTTTTCTAATATACTAAGTTTATTATTTATTTTACTTCTATTCACTAAATACAATAAATATAAAGATGCTGAATGATCCTGAGTTTGCTAAAGAAGTCGAGGAAATGATGAATAATCCATCATTTAAAGCATCAATGGAACAGTACACTAAATCGCCAGAATTCAAGGCGGCTATGGAAAATGCTGCAGAGGCGCTCGAGGTAAATTCTCCTACCTTTACTTTTCAACGCATCTTTTTTCTAAAATATATTTACTTTTAGGAACTCTCCAAAGATCCAGCAAAATTGAAGCAATTAGAGAATGAATTCAAGCATATGTTATAGTGTTGTATACAGTATATTAAATAAGATAGCTAATCATTATAGTTTATTAAATTTATAAATACATGACTTATTACTGACAAAATAAAATCGTTAAAATATAGATTGTATGTATACAAAGGAATATGTATTTATGCAGTGTAAGGAAAACCATGGCCCGTTAAAACAGCTTGTGTGACAATGCCACTAAAAGCTATCATTGCTAATCTGCCGTTCTTTAACTCTTTAGTGGCTAAATCTTGCTTAGCAGCATCTGATTTACCCTTGGAGAAATTTAAAGGATCGAAACCAAAGTCACCTGGAGCACGACCACTACCTTCTAACATTTGTATAACAGCTTTTGTAGAAAATACTTCAAAAAGAGAAGTCCAGATAAGAATTTGCCACATGGCACCTAATTTGACAGCTGCATCATGTGCTGCAAGAGGTCCAACGTTGTGAACATCACCTGGTAAATGAACAAATTCTGCAACAACAATTCCTGCAACAGCAAGCATACAAATGCGACCATGTTTAAGTTCAGCTTCACGTAACCAACGCACGTCAATCCAATTTGAAAATCCAACTGGATCAAATCCTAATAAAATAATTAACAATTAAGCATGTAATTAATATATTTTGTGATTGATATCGTGATATATGCATTAAAATTCATAATACAGCATATAATTTTCTATCATTATGTTTTATTGCAGTAGCAATATACAATATATAAATAAAAAGCATGCTTATACATCAAGTACACAATGATTGAGTTTAATACAACTTACCTACATCACCAGCACCTCCTAACACATCTAAATTTGCTGGTCTTGGCATAAATGGAAGACTTTTTGATTTGTCAGCCATCATAACAACATTACTCACTCTACTAGCTGATTTTACGTTAAATGCACATGCAACAGCAATCAAACAAAGTAACACAGCAATTTTCATCATTTTCCTGTCTCAATTGGCAGTAATCGGTAGCACCAAACTTGTCGATTGATGTGAAATCCAAATTTCGTCACCACAAGTCCGGCCTGGGCCGGCATAGATTTGTTCAACCTGAAAAAAAAATTGATATCATCATCACAAGCTTGAAGGATATCAGTTGTTCGGAGTATCAAAAATGCTTTTCTTCGTCGTATTATGCTGCCTGGTTGCATTAGCCAATGCTTTCTCATTGAAAATGTCTTCAAAAAGTGAAGCAGTACCATTTCTAAAAGCACCTGAGAGGCTTAAAGGCATGGTAGGATACAAAGGATTTGATCCACTTGGATTTAGTAACACTATTGACCCACTTTTTCTTCGCGAGGCTGAACTTAAACATGGTCGTACTGCAATGCTTGCTACATTAGGTTTTGTTGCAACTGATCTTGGAGTAAAATTACCAGGAGAAATTCATGCTTTGTCATCTGTTGCAGCACATGATGCTGCCGTATCTTGGGGTGCTATGACACAAATTCTTGTGACAATTGTTGTATTGGAGTTTGTATCTGTTATTGCAGTATACCAAATGTTAAATGGTTCTGGTAGAAAACCTGGAGACTATGGTTTTGATCCTTTAAATTTTTCAAAAGGAAAAGAAGATAAGACCATGGAATTAAAAGAGATAGAAAATGGTCGCCTTGCTATGGTGGCATTCGCTGGTATTGTCACACAAGCTGTTGTTACAGGAAAGGGATTCCCATATTTTTAAAAATGTAGATAGTTTGTAATTAATTTTAATACTGATTTTACACATTATTACAAACATTCTTCCTATACGAATAGATTACAACCATACTATAATATGTTCTCTTTGATCAATAAACACAAAATGTTCTATATATTTAAAATATACATATGTAAGCACTAAATAATTTAAGTCAATATAAACTGTGAAGAAAATATGAAATTTAATGTATAAAAATTAAATGGACATAATATTTGAATAATATGAAAAAAATTAGTACAGTTATTAAAAATTAAATTTGCAACTCTAGTTGATCAATCATTAAATCTATTTAGTTTTATAAAAATATATTCAAATTAATCGGTGTTAATTAACGGTTTAAATAGTTCCAATGTAGTTGCCTGCTTATCGTTATTAATCATCTTACTTAATAAATACCATTAAAATCTATGGAATAAATGTATTGATAACAACAATCACTTGTTTCACAATATATCAGGTAACCTGTACAATATATCCATCCAAAAGAATTGAATTGAAAGAAATACTACTTCCTTAAAAACTATTTATTGAGTACAAAATCATTATAAAATAACCCTGCCTTAAAGTTTATCATTAATTTACACATTACCGTATTAATGATGGCTTAAATAAATATAATCTAGGACAGTCCAACTGTACTTCATTCTTCAAACTTCTTAGAGTAAAATTTAATCAATTTAATCAATTTAATCATTCCAAATTATTAATATAGATGTTTAATGTCAAGACATGTAATGTATTTAAATAATTTTTATAAATAAAAATATCGAATTTTTATCAACGAGCATAGAACAAAACTTAAGATATGATGCTATTAGTTAATAACCTTCACAACTATTTATTTGAAAAAATTGAGATTTGCAACTATAATTTTACTGTGACAATCATTTATACATAAATACTATTTTCTTAATTTCTTGTGGATTATAAAGATTATCAATTTACTCCATGATCTTTAATATTGCAAATTTCTTTATATTATACCAATAAATAAATAAATTAATGTTTAACAATTAGAATGATAATAGATCCTTGCTGACAAAATCGCTCGAATAATTTATTAATATGGCATTTGGAATAAGGGATAGTTTCTATCAAAAGTTTGCAGGCTCTTATTTATTTTCAATATTACATCTGTAGATATTAGTAATACTACTATTCAAATACTGTTAGCTTAATAATATTAAATCCTTAGATGCATTCTTCAGCAAATACATAAAACACAGTAGATAAATAAATCGTTTCAAGTTACATATTTTCATTTCATTTTTAATTTTTGCTTAACCTTATATGTTTATGATAATGTTTATTTTTTACAGATAATATAATATAACAAAGAAGTCATGTAAACTTGATAATATTCAAATTGTGTCTACAAATAAATCATTCAATTCTGCTACAATTAGGACAATTCGAAAGTTTATGCTGGTGACAGTACTAGAAGTCCTTTACTGCCAAATTTCTTACTTACATTATGGTATAATTATTTCAGTCTCATAAATATGTTTATAAACTTTCCATTTATCTTTAACATTTACTTTTTTTACAATTCCTATTATTTTAATACAATTTAAAAATTTCTGAAAATACTATAATATTACATCAACCGATGAATCATCGTGAAACATAATTTACTTTTTGATTATTTGAAATTTATTTCGTAAGCATGACATGTTTCTCGACGCAGGCTTTTCTAAAAATCTTTGATGATAGATAGTTGCTTTATATACATATCCATTAACTAACTATACAACATTGATAAATTTAACCGTAATTATTATGAGGTCCGTAAATAACCGGTCCTTGATAATTTGCTGAGTTCTGTTCAGTGCGGAAAAATAGTCATCAGGTTCTTCTTGTACAGATTGTTTTAGGAGCATTGGTCAAGATTTAAGCCTTCACCCGGTAGAGTAAACGTGCAGTAGTGTGGTCTAATGCCTCATCTTGTATATGGGGGTAGATATTGGCGTTTAGCCGGTGATGAACTCCCTATTCCTATTATATGTTCCATACTAGGTCGAGTATTTTGGTGTATAATATTGATATTGTTTATAATTTACTGTAACCATCGCCTAGAGCTTTGTGCTGATGGTTGGGTATTGTTGTTCTATTTGTACAGTTCATTGCTCATTTTTGTTGCGTCAATAATAATAGAAATGTGTATAACTTCCATAGCTTTAAGAGGTTCAATTGTAGAAGTTTCAAAGAGACAGGGGATGAAAAGATATTTGTCAGTACATATATTTCTAGGAATATTGCAATTTCTTTTCGCAATTTTGGGTCTTTTAATTATCCAACATCATTCTTCTATCCCTTGTTCTACTGACTTAGATAACGGAAATAAAATCGATTTATTGCTGTTGAGTGTTGTTGTCATATCACAATTAATAGATATACTCTCGCTTTTTTGCTGTTGTTATTTATTTTCGTCGAATCCGGTAGGTATATTGACGCAAAATGACGAGAATAGAACTAATGAGATTTGGGTTGGTCGTTGTCGCTTCTTGTGCAAATCTATACAATTGTGCAGTTGCAATATTTTTGGAGGTAGCAACATTCATGATGATTTGGAGGCTGTTGCGAAAGTATTAACCAATTTTTTTCATCATGATGGCTTCCTAGATGTTGTCCCTTCAGATGTTGTGGCTGGAATTATATTAGTACGACAACAACAAAGGAATCAAATTCATATAAAAGTTGAAGAAGAAAACTTGCGTTATAGGAATAACGATGCTGATATAAGTATTGAAGCAGGAGTAGAAGTTAGTAGAGTAGACAGAAAAATGACAAGAAAGCGGTCGCAGTACATGGGTAGACATATTGTACAGTCATATACCAATCAGCAAGAGCAAGAATTAGACATCTTTGCAAGGTTATCTGTGTACGCCTTGTCAGCATATACATCTATGATTTTAATGTATATGAAGCCAGTTACTGGGTTATGTTCATTGTGTGTTTCCAGTGTTTTTCGACAACCTTGGTGCTCCAAGTGCAGGAGTAACAGTTCGTCGCATCATATTAATAAAAATATTAGTGGTGATAACTTATGTGGTATTAATGAAGCATCTGTTTATTCAATGATTAGAAAAATGAATGCTGAACTGGTTTATGCTGCATTTGAAAATGATACTGTAGCTAAACCTTACTGTATATACATCGATAGGGAGATACAATCAATTGTAATAGCAATTCGTGGGACTCTTTCCCTAGAAGATTGTGTAACCGATGCTCTGGCAGAATGTGTGAATATGGGTACAACTGGGGATAAATGGGGATTTGATGGAACAAAAGTTTGGACACACAATGGCTTTTTAAAAGCTGCCGAGAAAATTCGTGACGATATTGAAACGAGTAAAATATTGAACCGACTGTTTAATAGTAATACTTCAGAAGACTTGAGTAAAGGTGTGAATACGCCACTTAATGGGTACAGTAACGGTGTTAATGGAGACTTTTCTGGATTCAACCTACTTATAACAGGTCATTCATTAGGCGCAGGTGTTGCTGTCATTTTGGGTTTACTATTACGACCAATTTTCCCTCGTTTAAAATGTGTCACGTTTGGAACACCGAACAGTGTATTTGATCGTGATACCGCATTTAGTACAACCGAGTTCGTAACATCTATAGTATTAGATAACGATATAATTTGCAGAACATCAGCTTTGTCTTTAGCTAAACTCAGAAATGAAGTGCTAGATTCAATAAGTAGAGCTAAAGTTAGTAAAATGATGATCATGCAAGCTTTATTTAAAGAATTTGACCCCGAACTGCTACTATATCCCAAAGGTCAAGCCCCTCCAAGTGATTTTTTAACTAACGTCAGCGAGTTTATTTCGAAATCTAATAAAAATATTAATAATATAACAAAAGAAGTACCGCTTTATATTCCCGGTCGAATTGTTCACTTAATTAAAGCTGAAGGGGCAAGATGCTTGTGCTTGACTAGGTCAAAATATACGCCTGTTGATGCATTGATAGATGATTTTTCCGATATAATTATCAGCCCAAATATGGCTCTTGATCACTTCCCAGATGTTTATGTTTATGCTTGTAATAGTTTGTCTTCCAAACCTTATTTTTAAATAATTACTACGGTTATGATTACTTTTCTTTAATACTTAAGAAGCTTTTGTTTCAAATTATACCCGAGATGGGATGGGAGAGGAGAGAGCAAAAAAATTTGGGAATTCCAATTTTTACAAAAAAAATAAGAAAGAAAAGCGAAGGATCAAACAAAGATCGTTTAGTAGTCACTCAAAAAGATCTTATTTGTTCAATGGACGAATCAAGCGATGCTTACTTGCCGGGAGCCGCCTCTTTAATAGAACATCTTGATAAGACATTAATGCTCATTCTTCGAGATGGTAGACATTTG
>JACCDO010890351.1_pt1 | contig 29289 bp, 27 predicted proteins | sample 7446101 | NCBI WGS metagenome assembly JACCDO01 (sample SAMN15323440, study PRJNA562643) | freshwater metagenome | isolation source: river surface water | place: USA:Blue River Watershed | collected 2017-08-16
GTGGTGAAGTTGTCCGCGATGTTGAAAATCTTGTGATCTCAACAGCTAAAGACAATCGTATCCTTCAAGCCATTAACTCTGGTTCGAAAGGTACATCTTTCCACTTCGCATCGATGACTGGTATTGTCGGTCCTCAAGCAGTTGATGCGAAACGTATCCCATCTGGGTTTTCAGATAAGACCCGTTCACTTCCTCATTATTACAAATATGATGATAGCCTTATTCCAAAAGGCTTCGTATCTCACTCATTTATTGATGGTCTTGACCCTCAGGAATTCTTCTTTCATGCTATGGGTGGTCGCGAAGGTCTCATTGATACTGCTGTTAAAACTGCTGAATCTGGTTATATTCAACGTCGGTTAATGAAAGCCCTCGAAGATATGAAAGTTCATTATGATTACACTGTTCGCAGTGCGAATGGTGATATTTATCAATTCCTTTATGGTGAAGATGGTATTAATGGTGCTGGTCTACTTGAACGTCAATCTATTGGTTTCTTATTTATGCCTTATGACAAACTCAATGAAAAATATCGTCTTTCGCCTTTTGAAAAATGGGAACTCTACATGAAGGATCCTGCTGTTAAACGCCTTCAAAAGACAAAAGATTGGAAAGATCGTCTTGAACAACATTTCAAAAAGATGAATCAGCGTCGTGATTACCTTGTTAATAAAAGTTTAATGATGAAATATGAAACATCTGTTATTTCACCTGTTAATATTGAACGTCTTATTACAAATGTTAAAGCCAAATTTGGCTTAGATGGTACTCAACGTTCTGATTTAACTCCTTTTGAAGTTGAAGAAGAAATTGAAAAATTAATGGACGATCTTCAAATTAATGGTCAACCTAATAATATTATGTCGTCTATTGTGATGTTTTCGATGTGTCCAAAAGAAATGATCTTTCGTCATCGTTTTAATAAGACTGCTCTCAGTTATATTACACAATACATTCGTTCTAAATATCAACAAACACGTGTTAGTCCAGGTGAAATGGTTGGTCCTCTCGCAGCTCAAAGTATTGGTGAAGTTTCTACGCAACTTACATTGAATACTTTCCATACAGCAGGTAAGGCTTCTGCTGTAACTACTGGTGGTGTAGCTCGTCTTAAAGAATTGATGGCCAATTCAAAGAAGATTAAGACTCCTAGTATTATGGTTTACCTTGATGAAGAATATCGTAAAGATAAAACTAAAGCATTGAATCTTCGTAACAATCTTGAATTAACAACTATTGGAGATATCGTCAGTTCAATTAGTCTTTACCTTGATAATAATCTTAGTACTGACATTGATGCCGATAAATCATTAATTGATATCTATAAAATGTTTGGTGAAATTACTGATCAAGTTAAAGATGACAATCCTTGGATTCTCCGTGTTAAATTTAGTCGTGATAAGATGATGGAACGTAATATTACCATGAATGATCTTTATTTGATTATCCAATATAACTTTTCGAATATCAATTGTATTTACAATGATGACAATGCTGGTGAATTAATTATGCGTCTTAAGATTGAATTTGATAGTGATTCCAATAATGCTGATAAGGATATTAATAAGATGCGTGAATTTGAACAAAAGTTTACATCAACCATTGTTAAAGGTGTACCTGGAATTAGCCATGTTATCATGGATAAGATTAAAGATTACGTTAAAGATTCAAAAGATGAAGTAACTAAACAATCTGTTTCCCTTGCGGAATGTAATATTTATGTTCCTGAAGACGAATGGATTCTAATTACTAAAGGTTCAAACCTTGAAGATGTTTTAATCCAAGAACATGTTGATGCTTCACGTACAATTTCTAACGATGTGATTGAAGTATATGAAATGTTTGGTATTGAAGCAGCTCGTAATCTTATCTATCGTGAATTCCACAAACTAATTGGTATTAACTATCGTCATATTGGTCTTCTAGCTGACTTTATGACAAACAAAGGTTATATCATGCCGATTGATCGTCATGGTATTAATCGTGGTAATGCTGGTCCACTTGCGAAATCATCATTTGAGGAAACAATTGACCAACTTCTTCAAGCTGGCGTTCATGGTAAAGTTGATAACATGGATGGTGTATCAGCTAATATTATGATGGGTCAAATTGCCCCTGCTGGTACTGGCTTTCCTCAAATCTTACTTGATGAAAAGATGATGGTTGAAGAGATGAAGAAACGTCCGGCAAAACAAAAGATTGAAAAGATTTCTGACCAAGACGTTGTTAATAAATATATGAATATTCCGGAATTCTGTCAAGAAAATGTTGGCATTAACTTTGATCTTGATAATATTCCAGATGAAAATATTCGATTATCTAATATTCCTAAGGTAGAAATCGAATAAATTTAAATATTAGATTAAAAAAAACAAAAACAAAACAAAACAAAAACAAATTTTAAATTTTAAATTATAATTTTTTTTCATTTCATGTTATATTTTTCTTATTTAGATAATAAAGATAATAAATATAAATAAATATCTATCTATGGCTAAAGGAAGAATTATAAGAGGTGGTGGTTTCTTAGAACAACTACCACAATATGAGGGTAATTTAAAAATCGCATACGGGGTTGGTGTTGTAATTTTAATTGTATTAATTTACATTGTATTTTTTAGTAGTAGTTCAAAAACACCTGAAACTCCATCACCATCAACTACACCCTCAATCACACCATCAATGACACCAACATCAACATCAAATACCCCATCAATTACTACATCACCAACTAATCAAATAACAAGTAAATTAGATTCTAAAATAACAGATTTAAAACAAAAAATAGGTAGCTTAAATAATAATACTGTGTTAACAATTATTAAAGGTAAATTAGAAGATTGGGGTGATGATATTAATAAATTACCTCAAGATGTTAAAGAAAAAGCTATGGCATGTTATAGAAATACCGATGGGTGTATCTTTTAAACTAAATTAGGTTTTTATTTTTAATTTTTTATTATTTATTATTTATTATTTATTATTTACAATGATTGATTTTTTTTAAGTAAATCATTAAGAATTGATTTTACACTATCCATTACTGATTCAACTGATTCATGTCCATTAATATGAATAATTTCAGCATCTGATTCAGTAAACCATTCTAAATGTTTATTATGACAAACAGTTAAGTAGTCTTTTGAAATTTTATCAACTTCTTCAGGTCGAGATCGTTTATTAATACGCTTATAACATTCATCTGGTTCAGTATTAACATAAAGAATAGTATCTACTTTAGTTTTATCTTTAAAAGTATCGAACCAATAACAATATGTTTTCCATTCAATTTCATTAATATTACCTGCTTCATGAAGCATTTTAGCAAAAACATATTTATCAGTGTAAATACTACGTTCACAAATAATAATTTTATCAGGGTTTTTCTCAACAATATCTAGAAAGTTTCGTAATCGAGTAATATAAGCTAAAATTTGAAACCAGAATGAATTTTCTTTTTGATTTTCATAAAATAGTTCAAGAACATTTTTATCATTGACTTTAATATTTAGCCATTCAGCTACGGGTTCTGGGACAAAAACAATATTATCGTTTTTAAGAGACTCTAAATGTTTCAGAATGGTAGATTTACCAGAACCAATATTACCTTCAACAGTAATAATCATATTTAAATATATTTCAAATGTAATCCTATTTAAATATTAAGAAATAATAAAAAACAAAATCAATTTTTTTTAGACTTATTTTTATTTTTATTTTACAAATTATTATTCTTGATCTGAATCATCATATTTAAGATCTTTATTTTTATTTTTAATTCTAGTTAAATTTTTCATTTTAGTAATTGCTTTGGGATATTTATATTCTTCCGCAGCTACTTTTATAAATTTAGAACCTTGTAAATGATTTTTAATAATTGAATCACCATTAATTAAAGCTTCACCTAATTGATACATTGCCTCTGGATCTTTGAATTTTTTTATAAGAAATAAATAAATCATATTACTTTTAATGTTTGAATTACAATTTCTAAGTTTTGTTCCATCCTTATAATGATCTGCTAATGTTAAGCAAGCATCAATCCCATCTCTAATATCTTTGGTATTTGTTGTATTAACATCTTTTTTAAGAAATAAAGCTTTTTTGATTAGCTCATTAATTTCTGGTTTATAATCAACAATAAATTTAGATTTAGTTTCTTCTTCTAATTTCTTTTTTTCTTCTTCTATTTTTTTTGCTTTTTCTTCAGCTGCTATTTGAGCTTTTGTTTTTCTCCCACCTCTCTTTTTCGGTTTAATATCAGCTTCAGTTTCAACAACATTTTCATTATTTTCTGTATTTTTTTTTAATCCTTCAGTTGGAATAAAAATATCATTAATTATATCCTCAAAATCTATACTAACTATTTCACTTATTTGATTTAAATATTCTAAACTAGGAATGCCATCATTTTTAGGATCATTTTTGTTTTTTGCTTTTTGTGTTTGATATTGAGATTGAGATTCAGATTGTGACTGTATATTACAAGTACAATTAGAATTTTTTACCAATTCATTCTGAGTATTTTTGACACCAATTTGATCTATATTATTTGTTTCTAAAGTAACTAAATCATTATTTATTTCATCATCTTGGTAATCTGAATTATCTATATTAATACCATCATTATTACTATAATCAATAACTGAAATATATGTTGGATCATATCCATATTCTTTTTTAAAATCTTCTAGCATATTAAGATTTCTTTCAATAATTTGACCTTCATCGAGGGATTTTCTAATTTCAATCTCTTTATTCATTTCTTCATTTAAATCTTTATTGAGGTTTTTCACATTTTCAATTAACCCTCCTTGATTTAAAACATAATTTAATTCATTTATTTCCGTAAATAAATCTGTTTTAATAAGAAATGGGCTATTACTAGATATTACAGACAAATATGTATCACTAATAGGAAATTTACTCACTCTATCACATAATAAATATTTAGCCAGAAGAGAATTTCTACTTTTAAAATAATTAGTATTATATGTTTTATTCAATTCAATTAATTTATTAAGATATTTCTCAGATATAATAGTATTTTCAAGAGACATTTTTATTTTTATGTTAAAAATATTATATATAATACATAAAAACCTCAAATAATATTTAAGCTGATTTATTTTATTTTATATTTTCTTTAGTTTCATTTATTTTTCTTAAATCATATAATGATTTAATTAATTTAATAGCCCCATTTTCCCATGAATATTTAGAAAAAAATTCTTCTGATTTCTTACTATCGTTTTTTAAAAAATAATTATTTTCATATAATAAAGACATTTGTTTTGCCATATCATTATGCCATATTTTTCCATAAGGATGAATTATACTTTCTTTAAAAGAATCTATAGGATACGTTTTTAATTTAACTGATCCAGATTCATTTTTAAAAATATAAAGAAAAGATGATGATTTAGGGACTATTTGAGGTTTTCCAAATGATGCATGTTCAATATTAATTAAACATATATTTTCAGAGGTACTTGCTGATAATCCGACATCTGATGCTGAATAAATTAAACTTAAATCATTATCAGACATTTCTTCTGAGTTAGTAGGATTTTTAATAAATTTTATATATTTTTCCCAATTACTATCTTTAAAATTACAATTATATAATTTTTGAAATAATTCTAATAGTTTTTCATCCGGATAACAATTCATTAATAATAATACATCTTTCCCATGATGTTTAATTAAAAATTCAATATATCCGTTAATTATAATATCTAAATTTTTTCTAGGTTTATTAGATGAACCAGAATAGAAAATAAATGTATCTTTGTTAAACCCCAATATTAATTTAGCATTATGACTATTTATTTTTTTTAAATTATTTCTATTTATACCAAATGGAATTAATTCTATAAATTTTGAAAAATCATATTTTAATAATTCATTATTGGCATAATCACTTATCACATACGCTTTATCAATCGTATTACTAAGATTTCTCATTATATCAACCATATTACAATATATTTTATCGTATGTTAATTTTTCTATATCTTTTAAAAAAATATCATAATTCATTAATACAAAACCAAATACATTAATATTAACTCTTTCTTCATGTTTATAAATTACAGAAGAATATTGACTTAATATCAAAGGCTCATTAACTATAATTATAATATTAGGTTTTTCATTTTTTATTAATTCTGATAATTTATTTGTTCCTAATATACCATTATTTTCATCAAAACTATTTATTATATTATAATTAATATTTTCTCTATTTTTAAAAGAATTCTTATGATTTATAGCAAACACTGTTAAATCAAAAAATGATTGTAAATAATCGCATAACTCATATGTAATTCTAGCATTAGTATTATTATTATATGGTGATTCACTTATCCACAATAATTTTTTATGTTTATAACCAATTATTTTTTTAAATATTAATTTAAATTTATCCATCTGAGAATCTATTTATCAACTTTGATTATATTTTCGATTTTATTTTATTTTATTTTTATAATATTTCAATCTTTTAGAGTATAGCATAGAGTTCTATTATATTATTTTCCACTTGTTGATCACTATTTTCGTTTTCTAGTTCTTTTATTATTTTTGCGTCTTCCAGAAAAGATAAATTTTGCAATTGTTTTATTTGATCATTTGATAATTTAGGTAAATAAATATTAAGTTTAATATATAAATCTCCTCTTCGACCACTTGTTCCAATAGGTAACCCTAAATCTCGAACTCTTAACATTCTTTTATTTAATAAAGATGTTTCCACACTATCATTTTTATTTTCATAGTTCAATCTAGAATTATATTTGATTAAATAATTTTTATTATCTAAATGGGTAATATTAATTGATATTTCAGTATAAAAATCAATAATACTTATATATTCTTCATAAATCAAATCATAATTATTATATCTTTTAAAGATATCATTTGGTTTAGAGTTAATGTTAATTATAACATCTGAAAATATATTATCATCGAGTTGATGACCTTCATTTCTTAATATTATTTTTTGCTCTCTAATATCAATCGGAAAAATTTTAGTTTCAGAAGTTTTCATTAAACCTTTACATAAATGACATAAAGACATATGTATATCGTATCCTAGATATCCTTTTCCCAAGCAATGGTTACAAAATATATTACGAGGAATATCTAAACTCTTCATAACACCATTATAAATATCAGCTAAAGAAACATAAATATTATATGTAATATCTTCATCAATCTTATTTGGATCATTAATCTTATTTCGATCATTACTATTTTTTTCTTCATATTTATATTTTTTCATTATATTTGACACTTGATTTTGTGTATTTTCTTTTTCTATATTGTTTGTATTATCCGAAGTATCTTTATTATTTGTATTTGTGTTTGTATTTGTATTTTTTTTTTCAAAAGAAGAATATTCATTTGATAATTTTTTTTGTCTTTCAATATTTTTTTTTTCAAAAAAAGATTTATAATTAGAGATTATTTCTGGGATATTATCATAATTATAATTATTCATTTTTAAAAATTTATTAAATATATTCAAAAATTCTTTTCCATTTTGTAATTGTTCTTCTGTGAATAATTTATTAACCATTTTAAGAATAATTGAACTAATTGTAAAATTACAATCACCATTATGATATGAATAAAAAACTTTATTTTTTCTTTTTTTTGATTCTAATAATTTATCATAATTTTTCCTTTGTATTGGATCTGATAAAATACTAAAAGCATTATTAATCATTTTAAATTTATTTTCATATTCAATTCTAACTTCATTTGGAAGATGTATATTTTTATCAGGATGATATTTAAAAGCTAACAGTAAATATTTCTGTCTTATTTCTAGTTGAGATGAGATTTTATCTATCTCTAATATTTTATAATAATCTATAAATTCATCCATTTAATAAAGTATATTTATAATATAATTAACAATGTATTAGTTATATTTTTATATTTTAATTTTATACGTTTAATTATAATTATAGTTTTGGTATTTCATTATATAATAAGACTATCAATATCATTTTAAAATAATTAAATATTCTAAAAAATGGATAATTATGATCTTCTTTTAAATAAAATAATTGGTAAATTAGATAATTTACTTGAAATTATGGATATTTTTGAAGAAAAAATAGAACTTCAAAATAATAATATTAAAAAATTATCTGAAAAAATCGATAATGTTATTAATATTTCAAAAAAACAAATTTCTAATATTGAAAAAACAAAAGAAATTATTTCAGATATCAAAAGTGATCAAAAAGATTTTATTAATAAACAAGTGATACCTCCGAAAGGAAATGTAAATGTTATTAGATTTCCTAGTAGAAGAAGAGTTACACAAGAAGAAAATTCAACAAATAAAGATAAAAAAACAAATCAAGAAAAAGAAAGGGAAAATATAATTAATAAGGAATTAGAGACAATTGTAATAACAAATATGGACTTAGAAAATGAAAAAAATAACCCACTTGATAATTATTCTTTAAAATCTGAATTTATTTCATTAGATAAAGAGAAAGAAAAACAAAAAGATAAAGAAAAAGAAAAAAAGAAAGAGAAAGAAATACAAAAAGAGAAAGAAAAAGAGAAAGAAAAAGAGAAAGAAAAAGAGAAAGAGAAAGAGAAAGAAAACTACAATCACAATAAGAATCATTATCATGATGAAGATTTTAAAATAGATATACAATTAGATTATGAATTACCACATAAATTATCAGATGAATTAATTTTTGAAAATATAAATATTAAATTATCAGATGAAATAGAAGAAAAAATAAATATTGTTATAGATTGTGACAAAATAGATATTGATATGGATGATGATAAAATAGATATTGATATAGATGATGATAAAATAGATATTGATATGGATGATGATAAAATAGATATTGATATAGATGATGATAAAATAGATATCGATCTAGTTAATATTTCAGATGATAAATTAGATCAACTAGATTTGGATTTAAGTAATTTTGATAATTTTATTGTTAATGCTGATAATAATGATATAGAAAATGATACAAATTTAAAACAAAAAAATTTATTTGATAAACTAATATTTGAAAATGAAGATGAAAATTTAGATAATTTTCAGAATTTATCAAATATTGAAAATGTTGATGACAAAGAATCTTTAAATCTAAATACCTTTGATAATTTTAATTTAGATGAAAATGAAAATGAAGAATTAAAATTAGAAATGAATGTTGATATTGATTTAATAAATAATCAACCTATAAATAAAATTAATAAAGGAAAGAAAAAAAATAGTGAAATGTTATCTAAAATGCATTTATTAAAAGAAGAAAAAAAAAGAGGTAGGCCTAAAAAACATAATTATTAAATACTGGTATATATTTTTGAATCTAATATTGATTGAATAAAATAATCAATTGTTAGTTGTGTTTTTCCAATATTTTTCATATATAGATGAGTTTTATATATTAAATCAATATCATTTACTTTAACTTTAGCATCCATTATATCTGTATAATAAAAAGGATAATCATCTCCTAGTAGCTCAACAATAGCTGGATGTTTATTAATTAGTAAAGGTGTATTTCTAATTAAACATTCTAATACAGTATTTGAAACACTACAATCTATTAATTCTAGAAATACTATGTTTTGTGTTAATAGAATATCAAATTCTAGGTTATCTAAATGTTCTAAAATCTGTACACTTTTATGTTTTTTTTCCAACATATTAATCATACCTTTAATATATTTATTACCAATATCATTATGTGATTTATATTTTAAATTATCAGAAATATCAATTATGCCACATGTTTTAACTTCACATGGTATAGAATCATCTATATTAATAATATTTTTAAAATCAAAAGTTTCAGGTTTAAAATAATTATCCATATTTTTTCCTTTTAATACTTTTTTATTTAAACTAATAAACTTAGAGTTATTATTTGAATTAATAATATCTAATTCATATATCGCATATGGATTTCTATACCAGCCTCCTATTTGTACAACAGATCTATCATTATTATTTATAAATTTTAAATAATTAAAAGTTATAGATGGGGTTTTTGTAGGATGTACTAATTTCTCAACTATTATATTAAAAAATCCATAGTGCTTTAACGTTTTTTTTAACCAATTCGCTAAATATTCTGAAAATACATATATACCAACGCATGTTTTTAAACTTTCCAAAAAATTATTTTTTTTAAATAATTCATGACAATTATAAACAGAATATTCTTTATTTAAAGCATGATGTAAAAATCCAGTCCATCTTTCTCTATAAGGAATTATACCTAATTTTGTATTAAAATCATATTCCCAATGAAATGTTTTATCTATAAAACCATTCATCATAATCCCCTTTGGGTTGTCTAATCTAGAATACAAACTAGAAATAACATAGTCCCACCCACTATAATGAACATTTTTTAATTTTTCTTGATTAATCTTAAACATATCAAATTTACTATCATTATTGATGACCCTTTCTAGTTTAGGTTTTTTATTTTCTTCTTTAATTAAATAATTCAATGATTCTATTAAATCATAATCTGCTGTTCCAATTTGATTTAATAATCCATAGTGAAAATCTGAACTTATATTACCAAATACAATCCAACAAATTAAATCTGCTATCTCTTTTTCTAATTTTTTTTGTTTGATTAAATTTAATTCACCAACCAAATCTTTAATTTTAAGATTACCATTCGTCAGCTTTCTAGATACATCATAATCGATAGAAAAATTTTGATACAGATAATGTGTTATTGAATCTAATATTTTATTCCTTTTAGAATCAATCATTCTAGAATTTAAATAATAGGGTAATGATGTTCTTTTTATCGTATTAGGTATAATTTCGGATCCTTTACATAATTTTAAATAGTTATCAGCTTTAATAACTTGTAATGATTTAGATATTTGATCATTATTTCTAGTAATATTTTGATGTAAATCTTCTAATTCATTTTCATTTATATCAACTGGTTTTCCACACATTTGACGACAACTAGAACAACCATTTTCAATTGCTTTTAAATGCTCTGAAACACCTGTATTAGGTGGTTGAATTTTTTGATTACAATATGAACATTCTAGAATTAAAGGTGTACCTAAATGATTTAATTCAAAATCATCTAATAAATTTCTTACTTTTCTAGTGGAATATATAGAAATAAAAGGAGTTTCTGCTATAATACTAAATATATGAGCATGAAGACGAACACATATACTGAAATAACTTTTTTTTAATAAATAAATTATTTTATCAAAATCTAATTTATCTGAAATTATATTTAATTTAGGAGCCTTACGATGTAACTCAATAGATTGAGAATAATCATTTTCATTAATATTATTTTTATTTGTATTTAGCGGATAAGCAATAAAATTGTATTTGGTATCATATTTATTAATAAAATTGGCTAATTTATTTAAAATAACGTCATTAATACATGGTTTAGCAAGGAATATACTGACTATAGGATTTGAATTTGAATTTTTAGTATGAGATAATAAAGTAAATCTATTTAATTTTGTAATTTGTTCAATGAAAACAAAATCAGGTAGATAAACAGCATGTTTATCACCATACCTTTTTTTTAGAAGTTTAGTGTCTGCTTTATTTCGACAAACAAAAAAATCAAATATATCCATTTCACCACTTTCTAGGATAGATAAATATGGAATACCCATTGAATATGAATGACATGGAATAGATTCTAGATTATTATCATAATACCATTTATTGAATATAGTCAAAAAAAATGGTGTCATTATATCCCCTCCACCTAAAATAATCAAATCAAAGTCATCATTTTTGGGTTTTAATTGTTGTAATTTATTAATATCAATGAATGTTATTTCTTGATTTTTGAAAATTTTAGGAAAGGTATATTGATACATATCATCTCCATAATTATTTCTATTATAATATCCTGTAATTAAAATCTTCATTATTAGTACCTTCTAATACTTTATAAACCTTACTATAAAATAATATAAAAAATGATTCATATTAAAAGTGAAAAATAAGATATAAAACAAAAAATTACTGATACATTATTTTAATATTTGGTGATCCTATATTGTTAGCAAATAAGTAATTTGTATCTACTTTAGATTCTTTTACTACTTTTCTAAAAAAAAGAGCCCCAGATTGTCTAGCTTTAATGATGTCAGTATCTGTAATATCAGTATAAGTTTTAGGAAATGGTTTATATTTTTGTCTATCTTCACTTGGTTCTATCCAATTATCAAATGTTATATTCATTGTAGTGTAAGGAATGTTAAATTTATCAAAAATATTAATAAAGTAGTGTTCGTCGGGGGCAAACATTAATGAAAATAAATCAGTGTAATCATATGTTAATAAAAATTCAATTGATTTTCGATTAATAGCACACCATTGACTACTTTTTTTAAAATTAATAAATTGAATAAAATTAGGGTCTTTCATTTTTAAAGCATTATGTCTAAATTTGTATCCTTGAGGTGTATCATTTCTAGGTGAAATAATATTTGATTTATCTTTATTAATCATTAATTCATTGTAAATATAATCAAAATTATTTAAAGGGATACAACTATCAGATACTAGAACACAAATTTTATTATCAGGGTTTTGAAAAGCTGCTTTAAATAAGTTCATCGTTGCTCTAACTAAACTAATTTCACCCCATTTTGTTTCTATTAAATTACCAATTATATTTGATTGATATTTTGGATCTACTTTTTCTGGATTTTTTGGATGTATATATAAAGAATATTTATCTTCATGGCCTCTTAAAAATTCTTCCCAAATATCTATTTTATTTATATTATCAATTGTCAAAAAACAAAAAGCGATCTTATCTTTTGATTCTGAATTATCGAATCCTTCAATACTTGAATTTCCTATATTAGTTTTTAAAAAAATAATTCGAATAATTAATAATAATATGATTGTTAGTATTAAAATTAGTAAATTATTCATGTTTCTAAAAAATTATTCTAAATTTTTCTTTTTAACATAAACCATAGATATTTTTTTATACGTTTCAATATTATTATTTTTATGTATTCAATAAACAAAACTAAAACCAAAAATGTTTTATTATGTTATCTATAATTCAACGGTTTTAAATTATACGAATAATAATAAAAAAATTAATACTTTTATTTATGGAACAGTATTGTATATTTTAACACACGGATTAATTAATAGTTATGATAATCAATTTGCTAAATATATTAAATCATATTTTTGGGTCATTCTAGCGATTGATATATTTTCAATATATTATATACATAATTTTATTGAGAATGATATGGAAAATGAAAAAGAAAAGGAAAAAGATAGCCTGAAAGACTTGTTAACTTCTTTTTATAACAAAAGTCCAAATCAAAAGAAAAAAACAAATACAAATATTAATGAAAATAATGAAAATAATGAAAATAATGAAAATAATGAAAATAATAATAAAAATATTAGTGATGATGGTACTGAAAATAAAATAAAATCAAATGAAAAAGATAAAAATAAAAATAAGGGGAAAAATAATAAAGAGAATAACGAACCTCTCCCTTATTTTCCGAATGATTTAGATTTTAATGAACAAATAACAAATACAGAATTAGATGATTCTAATAATGATAATGAACATGAAAATGAAAATGATAATTTTGATCAAATGTCTGATACAGGTTCAGATTTTGATTTAGATAAGTTTGAGGAAACTTTATAATCTAGAAAATCATTTCGTCTGATGATTCTTTAGATATTTCTTTTTTACTATTCATTTTTTCTTGATATGCTTTATTAAATAAATTATTATTTCCTTGTTTGGAATCGTATATATTACATTTAAAATACAAATGTTTATTTTCATTAGATTCTGAATCAATCAAATTTGCTAATGTTGCCAAAAACTCAGACCATTTTATTTTAAAATGTATAATATTTTTTTTATTATTTAATTTATTTTCATTTTTTAATGTATCAATTAAATATCCTTGTATAGATTGATTCCATGTTTTATAATTTCTACTGTTGTTTTGTTCTAATAAATATTTATTATAACTAATTTTCATAAAAGGATTAATGATTTCATTATTTGTTAAAGGTAATAATTCTAAACTATAATTTGACGACCAACCTTCTTTAAGCCCATTTGTATCTATTTTTTTTGATAAAATAACAGTAAATACATGAAAACCATTCATTTTATATATTCTAAATAAATCAAAATCATTGATTTTAAACCCTTGATCAGTTAACCATGTATGAATTTGCTTTTTAATTTCTCTCATTGTAAAACTTAATTGATTTGGAAATCGAAAAACTGGATAATAACTTTCTAAAGGATCATTATTATGCTCAAGATAATAGAATTCTCTTGATACTAGAAAATAAGATTTTGATGTATAAACATTCTGAACAGTTTCATCATTTTCAATTGTTAAGTTTTTTATTTCATTATCTAAATTATGATCATATACATCCGTCATTTTATTTTTTTTATGTATACCTAGACTATCCCAAAAAATGGGGATAACACCAATATATTTACCATCAAAATTATCATTTTTATTTAAATTAGAAATATCTTCTTTAACAAGTTGTGAAGATTTAGGTGAAATAATTAACTTTTCCCAAGACATTATATTATTTGTCTATTTTAGTATAAATATTATACTTTTATTCAATTTTTATTATTTTTATATTATTTTGTTATAGTAATGTAAAATATAAATCATAATAATTTAACTAAATACACAAGATGATTTCACAATTTAATTGTTTTATATTATCTATTGTAACAATAATAACTGGTTTATTTTTATTGATGAATCATAAAAAAATTAAAACAGAAGGGTTTATGAATATGTATAGTCCAAATATTAATCCACCATGGGTACTAAATAAAGAAATAAATCCAATTGTTTATAATATTACTCAAAGTATTTTAAATGATGTTAATAAAAAAATGAAAACAAACTATAAATTTGCCACTTTTGATAATGTAATTGAAGATAAAGATGAAGAAGGTAATCCTAGATATGTTATTGATTTTTTTGTATACCATATTAATAGTGAATTCGTTAATGATGTTAATAAAAAAATAATTATTGATGTCACTTTATTACCTCAAAATTATTTACAAGTTAATACTATTAATTTTAGTAATGCTATTAAACATATTGATCCTATGTATATAAATGATGACTATGACACTTTAATTTTAAAAAATTCAATTACCGGAAATAATAATCAAAATAAATTAAGTAGCATCTGGAAATCTTCTTTAGAAAATAGTAAATTTGATGATCCAAAACCTTTACAATTAAATGATATTAATAGAGGTCCATGGATATTACCACTTGAAATTCAAGATAAAGCTACTCTAAGAGCATTTCCTTGTCAAGATTATGGAAATTGGTGGGATGAAAATGCTATTCCTTTAACTTATGAAGAAGAAAATGGACTTCCCAAAACTAAACATCCAAAATGGTGCTATGGTTCATATAATAGCGCAACATCTCCTCAATATATTGTTGGTCAAAGATATCCACAATGGAAAAAACAACCTTCTGATAGACATAAATATGATTGGATGTTTGATAGAAAGATTGGTATTGCTGGTTTTCCACATGGTGGTTCTAGAGGATCATCATTCTAATTTTTCAAATTATTTTAATTTATTAATGATTACTGTCATTTAACTATATATTTATATTATTTAGTATAAACTCAGTTTTATTTTTTAGTCATTTTGGTTAATATTAATTAAAAAAAATTGATTTATTTTTTTATTAATATTAATTATTGATTACCTAAGAGCAATCTTAAGGTGATCTATAATCTGGCCTTTTGGTAGTCAGATTGAAATTTACAAATATATTAATATAATAGGCTGTATAATGTGATTCGAAAGATGAAACATTATATTGTATTCAATGGATACTTCGGTATTCCGTTGAGTAATATGGTTGGAGGTATAAACTTTTTAGTATATATCGATGAAGACTATATCCCTGCGATTTGTTTGTCAAATCATTTTTTTTCTTTTATATATGATTTTTTTATTTTTCTTTTCATAATTTTTAGAATTTTTAGAATTTTTAGGTTATCATTAATTCTAAAAATTGATAATATATTTCATATTATTATTTATTGCCCTCGGGCTTCCTTTAAAAAAAAGAAGAGGAAATAGCTCAATAGATACTTTTGTATTCTGTTGGGTGAATGGTCTAAACAATCATGCTTCCTTTGACCTGTTCGCCAGGTCATACTTTTTTTTATTTTTATATATTTTTGTATTTTTTTATAATTTTTTTATAATTTTTTTATATTTTTTTTATATTTTTTGTATTTTTAGATAATTACAAATAATAAAAAAATTGATTTGTTTTTTTATTATATTAATTCGTGGATTACTAAAGAGAAATCTTTAAGTGTTCTATATTGTATTTATACAATATAAAATAGTAATAAATATACATGAGGTGATATCATAGGCCTTATTCTTATGATATTATATTCAATAATTACGTAATGTAAATTATTGAATGGTATTGAAATCATTATTCTCACTAGAGAATAATAAATCTTTACTTCTTATGATTTGTTTGTCAAGTCATTTTTTTTATTTTTTTTTATTTTTTATTTTTGTTGATAATTTATTGATAATTAGTTAACAATGATATAATATAAAAAGTAGTAGATTATATATATAAGATATATACTTAATAAAATATAATGGGGTCAAGATATTTAAAAATTAATGATATTTTTGAATCTTATTTGAATCATTTAATACGTGATTGTAATTTATTATATGAAGACTTAAAGGATGATAATACAATTAAAAATTTAGCAACTTTAATTGAAATGACAATGAATGAGATATATAGTAAGAATGAAGTTTTTAAAACTAAAAGTCAATATATCGATGCTGTAAAAGAAAGTATTAAAAATAGATTTTTTTATAAACAACCTATATACAACACTCAAGATTTAGATGATATTGATAAAACATTAAAAATCATTGATTCTCATCCAAGTCATCAACAGAGAAGTCAAGAATGGTATCAATTTAGATGGGAAAGACTAACTGCGAGTGATTTAGCTAAAGCTGTTGGTGAAAAAGGTGATAAGTCTAGATTAGAATTACTTTATCAAAAATCAATTACTCTTGAAAATTATATTAAGCAAAGAGAAAGCTTTTCACTTGGCGGTCAAGCCGCTATTCAACATGGTATTTGTTTTGAACCAGTCGCAACAGCTTTATATGAATGGAAAAATAAATTAGAAGTCAAAGAATATGGATGTTTACCTCATCTTTATATCAATTATTTAGCAGCATCACCTGATGGAATTTGCATCTCAAGAGAAAAAAATCCTAATTATCATGGTAGAATGTTAGAAATTAAATGCCCTTATTCTAGAACTATTACAGGTATTCCAAAAGTTGAATATTATATGCAGGTTCAGTTACAACTTGAAGTATGTGATTTAGAATATTGTGATTTTTTGGAATGTGATATTAGAACATATTCAGGTATGAGAGATTTTCTAGATGATTCTCCAAAAAATAATAATGGAGAGGATCAAATTTCTTACTGTTTCAATAGTTCCGGAAAAAGAAAGGGGGTTTTATATGAATATACTGAAAAAGGTAGCAATACATTAAAATATAAATATTGTCCCCTTGATTTTACAAATGATCAAGTTAGTCAATGGATTAGAGATACTAAAGAGGAAATTATTAGTAATCCTAATTTTTGTCCAGTTGGATGTAGATATTGGTGGTTAGAAGAATATAATACAACATTAATTAAAAGAGAACCTCAATATTTTGATGGTCTTAAGACTAAATTGAATGATTTTTGGAGTCTTGTTTTACATTATCGTAAAAATGGTTTAGAGGAATTAGAAATTAAATTAGGAATGAAACCTAAACCTCCTACTCAATTACAAATGATGTTAGAGAAAAATGATAATCTTGAAGAAATATATTATCATCAAGTTGAAAAAGAAAATACGAAAATTAAAGATCATGAAACAGTTGATTTTATTGATATAGAATCTAGTGATAGTGATGGTGATGAACATCAAGAAAAAGTTTTACCCAAAAAAATTGTCAAAAAAAATATATTAGTTATTAAACCAGATGATGAAGATTAAGTTTCTATGAAGCATATTTTTCAGTCCATGATTTTGCTGTTTGATTAAAAGCATCAATACTATTTTCGTATTGATTTGCTATTTCTGGTTCTAATGGATCTTTTGGATTAGGTTCATCAAGTAAAGAACATATAGATAATAAAATTTTTGAAATGGTTAATGCTGGACTCCATTTTGTATTTAATATGTCTAGACATATACTTCCACCATTTTTATGAATATTAGGATGATATATTTTGGTAATAAAATTAACTTTTGGTGGTTTAAATGGATAATTTTCAGGAAAAACAATATTAAGTTTAAAACATCCACCAGCATAAGGTGTATCAGATGGTCCTATTATAAATCCTTCCCATCTATATAAGTTATCTCCAATAGGTCCGGCACTACAATTTGTAGGAGGATCAGAAATAATACTTTTTAATTCTTTTTGTATTCTAGCTAATGACATTTTTAATTTATTAATTATTTATTAATTATTTATTAATTATTTATTAATTATTTATTAATTATTTATAAATTATTTATAAATTATAATATTTTAGTATATTTTATAATATTTTATTTTATTTTATTTTATAATTTTTTTAATGAAACAAAAAACTATTTTTTTCTTATTTAAATATTAAAAAAGAATCAAATTAAAAATGAAAGGTGGAAGAAAAATGAAAGGTGGTTGTCTTGATACAAGCACTCTTGTTATTATTGTTGGATTATTAGCTTTAATTGGTATTGGATATTACTTAATTACAATGTACAATAATCAATATTTAGCCCCTACTCCTGTTGCTCAAGCCCTTGTTCAAACTAAACCAACTGTTGGAGGTGGTTTTGCTCTTGAAGGCTTTGAAGCTGATGAATTAACACCAAAAGATGGTGAAACTGTTGTTGCTTTATTTGCTGCTGATTGGTGCCCACACTGCCGTGACTATAAACCAACTTGGCAAAAGGTTCAAGAAGAAGCTAAAAGAAAGAATGAAAAGAAAGTTAGATTTGTTACAGTTGATTGTACTGAATCAAATCCTTACCCAGGTAAATACGACATTGAAGGTTACCCAACTGTTGTTGCCATTTCATCAAGTGGACACAAACACATTTCAAGCCGTAATAGTCTTGAAGAAATTATACAATCTCTCTAAATCAAAACTAAAATTAAGATTGTATAGGTTTTTTCATTTTTTCATTTATTGATTTAATATTATATATTAATTCAGTAATATTAATTCTATTTTTAATATCATTATATTTTATATTTTTAGATTTATTTGTATTACTTTCTTTATTTTGATCTTTATTATCATTACTCTCTTTATCTAATGATTCATCATTTTTTGAATTTGAATTTATTTTTTTTATTGTATAACCTTTCAATAATAAAAATTGTTTTGTTAATTGATAACCTAGATTAATAATGTTTTGTTTATCCTCCGTTGAAATATTAAAAACATTAAAAATATTTAATCCACTTTCAATTAAAATGGTACAATCAGCAAATTCTGTTTTTTTGATATATGTTTCTCTAGCCATCATAAAAACAATAATACTTTTATATAATTCTATTATATTTTTACATTTTTCATTTCTATTTTTATCAGCACATAAAATACCAAGAGTTACATCTAGTTTATCTTTGAATAACTCAATTGGGTAATTATTAACTATACCACCATCAACTAAATGATGTGCTTCTTCATTTATAGGACTAAATATAGGAGGAATAGCCATTGTTATTCTTAATGCTTTAATTATTGTCATTTTAGGTGTAATTTCATGATTATAAATATCAGTTTCAACTAAACCCTGATATACTTTTGATCCAATCATAGTGATTTTAATAGGATTATAATTCCAAAGATCAATAAAAGTAACCTCACTAGCTGGTTTATTATGAAATCTAACACTTATAAATAATTCAATTACTTTTACCATAATATCTCCATTGTCTAATCCATATTTATTAATTAAATGTAATAAAGAATCTGAGTTTATACTATGTAACCAATTTAAATCCAATTCTGAAAAAATATTCAACAAATCCTCATGATGGAATCTTAAACAAATTAAAATAGAAAATAAAGCGCCTATCGATGTCCCTGCTATTTCTTCTAAATTATCAAGTAAAGAAAATTCATCTAAACATTTAATAACACCTATATAACTAAATCCTTTAGTACTACCTCCACTAAAAACTAAATTTTTTAGTTTCTTATCAGTTTTTTTTATTTCTTTTAATTTATTTTGTAATTCTTTAATTTGTAATTCAATATCTTCTTCAGCCATATTTTATGATATTCAAATCAATATACTTTATGTTATTATATTTTTATTATATTTTTTTTTAAAGTTTTTATTCGGAAAAAAATATGGTTTTTTTTATATATTTTATAAAGTAAAATATAGATATAATTTATATCATTAAAAATGAGTAAAATGATAAATATTGAAGAATTACATTGGGAACAGGATAGAAGAGAAAATAATAAACAAGAGATATTCAATACTATCCTAGAAATGGTACATCAAAAAATAAAATTTACAAGTAAAATTAGTAAAGATAAGTTTTGTTTTTTTAGTGTTCCAACATATGTCTATGGATTACCTTTATTTGATACGAATAGTTGTATTATTTATTTAACAAAAAAATTAACAGATAATGGTTTTGATATAAGATATACACATCCAAATTTATTATTAATATCCTGGATCGAAAAACCTAAAAAGAATACATCCAGTTACAATATTGGTACAAGTACTTTACAAAAATTAGAAGATGTTAGAAGAAAAGCACTTGAATATAAACCTACCACAGAATATACTCCATCTAATAATTTTGTTTATGATAGTAATTCATTAAATACATTACAAGATAAAGCAAATAGATTATTATTCGATTCTAGATTTTAAAATAAACAAAATATAAAAATTGAATAATATACTAATACAAAAAATAATAAATAATAGTAAATAATAATAAATAATAATAAATAAGAAAAATGAATCAAGACAAATACGTTAATCCTTTTTATAATACTCAAAAATTATATAACAATAACGTTAAATTTAATACTGAATTTATTAGTCCAATTCAACAGATAAAAAAAATATTGGAAGATGATCCAAAATCTGTTATTACATTCAAACAAATTGAAAATCTCATTAAAAATCCTCAACCTATTGAAAAAAATATCATTAAAAAATCAGATATATCTACAACTGAAGCTATATCTAGAATGTGCGATTTTGATTAGTTCATTTCTAGATCAATTCAATATTAAAGAGTCATTTTACCTACCCGATACACTGAATCTAATATAAATATAACAAACACACCAAAAATAACAAATAATATAATGTCATGAATATTTTCTTGAATGGGTTCTTCCATATGACCTAATTTTTGTAAAATTAAATCTAATTTAGCATTAAAGTCAGCTAATCTAGGATCATATTTCATAGATTTACCTGTTTTTTTATTTTCATTTTCATTTTCTTTTTCATCACTAATATCAACATTCATATCAAGATTATTAAAACTATTCATAGATTTATTTTTATCCATTTTTTTAAACATAGCATAATTATCAAAATTATCATCAACCATATTGGGATCATTCGAGGCAGATGGTGTTGTTAATTTTCTATTAATAATGCTTGTGTTTGTATTATCATCAATATAATTCTTCTTCATTTGATATGTATATTCTTCAATATCTTTGGGTTTAATATTATAATCTGTTGGTCCATATTCATTTTCATTTGAAATCTTTAAATAATTATCATCATCTTCTGGATATCCTCCAATTGTTAAATTTAATTCTTTTTTAGGTTCTGGTGATGAGAATCTAGATTGATTAGGAACCTCACAACCATAATTTTTTCCCTTAATATTTTTCTTTTTTCTTTTTTGTTGTAAATCTGACGGAGGATATTCGTCATAATTTTGACCAAACGCTTCAGATAAAGTTGCAAACATAATAATATTAATCTTAATTTATTATATACCAAAGAAATAATTCTAGATTTTCTCTCACATTTAAGATAAAAAGAAATTTTTCATGATATTTAATTTATCAAATTTAATACTTGGATTTATAGTATCAATATATTTATTTATCAGTTCAAAATATATTGGTCGAAAAAATACTTTTCTAGCAAATCAATTCTATTTATTATTTCTTTTAATTTGCGTTCTAATTGTATATCCATATAACAAAAACATTGGTATTGTATTGTTATTAATAGCAATGATTAGCCATTCGCCTGTATTTAAAGAAGCTTTTATTGATTTTGCTGGTATAGAAAATGAAGAAAAAAAAAATCCAAATGAATTAGAAACTAGAGAGACAAATTATACTAATACAATTAATAAAAGAAGAGATATCGTATTAGATAATAAATTAAAACAAGAAGAAAAAAAAATGTCCTTATTTGAAGACCAAGGTATTATTAGCCCATTAGAAAAAGACATAGTTAAAGAAATTCAAAGACAATTTGAAGAAGATATTGATTTACTAACAACAGATGATTTTACAAAATTAATTAAATATACAGATGAAGGTGACCCAATAAATGCTGGTTTATTACCAAAAGAAATAGATCCTTCAAAATATAATATAGATTATAATCAATTAGTTAGAACTGGAGAAATTATAAAATTCTAAATACATTTTTTTAAAAAGCTTTTAATGAAGCTACTCTAGCACGGAGTATAAAGAAGAGAATTAACATAAAAATAAATACCGGAAGACCTGGTAAAACAGCTAAAACTAAAATTAGACCACAAAATGTAATTAAAGATTGAACAAATCCTAACATAAATGATAAACCAGATTGAAGAACATTTGTTTTTTTTAAACTACTCATCGCACTGCCAATCCTTGATTTCCCTGCCATTTTTTGAACTCCCGCATTTAAAGCTTGTTCAGCATCACCTCCTGATTGATTCATAAAAATATTATTAGATGTACACATAAAATTAAATAAAATTATTAAACCAAATAATAACCATAATTCTTTTTTGTTTTTATTGTAAAAAACTATAACTTTATTTTTCAAATTATTAATTACACCATTATTTTTATTTTCATTTTTATTTTCATTTTCATATTCACTTTCACTTTCTTTTTTTGTATCCATTTTATTTTCTATTTACAATAAAATGATAAAATAATAAAATCTAAACCATGATATTTTGATTTATATTTATATTGTACCTATATTGTACATATATTGTACCTATATTGTACTTATCTTAGATAATACACCTGTCATAATAAAATAAAATACTGTTATATATAAAATAGCAGGGACTGTTGGGATAGCTACTAGAAATATCAGAAACATATATAATAAAAGTATGTTTTTGGTAACCCATAACATTATACTAGTCGCGCCATCTAAAGGAGAACTAACTCTACTAAGAAGCCCTTTTTTCTTTTTTTCTTGACCACCATTATTCATTCCATCATTATTTGGATCTCCGCCAATTAAATTTGTTTTTATTAATTTATTATTAGGTCTATTAATATAAAGAATAATTAATGATACAACAGTTATTAATATTATTGTTTTACAATTCTTTGAAATCCCTAATTTGATCTCTTCATATAATTTTTTTAAATAATATTTTAACTTATCAATCATAGTCGTACCTTCTTTTTTATTTTCATTTTCATTTTCCTTTTCCATTGAATTATAAATATAATTATTTTTTTGATTTATTACTTGTTGCATTTATTTTTTCAAAAGAAAAAATTATATCTTATTATAATATAAAAATTCTTATAATTCAATAAAAAATAATAAATGTTAACAAAATTATCAATTTGTGTTTTTGCGGTTATTATAGCTATAGCTATAATTCCTAAATATGTCAAATTACCAGCAAGCTTAGAATTATTATTTAAAGATAAAATTGGTCAAATATTATTATTAGTTTTAGCTCTTGCTATTGGATCTTACAATTTTATTTGTGGAGTTTTAATAGCATTATTATTTTTATCAATTACAATTCAATTAAACACACCACATAATATCGAAGGATTTGATAATTCATCCGAAGATGAAGATGAATATGAAGCTGACTATTCCAAAGAATCATTCGAAGAAAATGAAGATATTGAAAAAGAAACAAATAAATCTATGAATAATAAAAATACCAAAACTAATAAAACTAATAAAACTAATAAAAAAACCGTTAAAACATTACCTCCTATGGAAGATAAAGAATCAAAATCAGATATGCTTAACAGTCCAAAAGAAACAGAGCCTCCATCAGATTTAACTATTAAAAATTTAGAAGAAGAATTAAAAACTTCACAAGATGAAATTAAAAATTTAGAATTAAAATTAAATCAATTACAAAAAACTAATAAAACAGATACCTCTATCCCTATGATGACTTTATCTCCTGATTCATCAACATCAAAATTAGAATCTAATCCTGATTTTATGAAAGAAATTCAAACAAACCCAGATTTAGCAAAAGCTTATTTAGATTCTTTAAAATCTGAAATGGGTGGGATGCCTACACCAACACCAATGATTGAAGGATTTGGTTGTGGATGTAGTGGAAGCAGTTCAGATAATAGCAGAAGAGAAACATTAATTAAATATATTAAACAAAATAATGATGATGATACAATTGAACCTTTCACCTCAAAGATGGTTTCAGATGATTCTTCACCATATGATGTAGTTGGATGTAAATATGATACTGGATACAAAGCTTACAGTGATACTTATCATGGTCCTCCTGTAGCTAGTTGTCAAGCTTATACTAAAATTAAAGTAGATCAAACAGGAACAGTTTTCTACCCTCTTAACTAGAAAGATTAAAATTAAGTAATTATTTAATAATTTTTATATTTTACATTTTATATTTTATATTTTATATTTTATTATAAAATTTTCTCTAAGTAAGAGTAAAGTAACTAAAATATACATATAAATAAAATAAAATGTCTATTAAACCAAAGATAATTAACGCAACAGGTGGTTTTATTAATATTGTAGATGGAACAATTAATATTTTAAATAATAGCAAATACTTTACAGCGATTATGATGTTATTAATGAATTTAGGTGCTAGATATATTTCTCTTGAATTAAGTCAATTTCATGAAGAAATTTTAAGTAATCCTATTTTTAGAAGAATACTTGTATTTACCGTTGTTTTTATTTCAACTAGAGACATCAAAGTATCTTTAATATCTACGGCTATATTCATTATATTAGTATCTGGAATATTTAATGAAGATAGTAAATATTGTATTTTACCTGGAAGAAATAATAGAAAAATTACGAAAGAAGATTTACATTATGCCCAAAGTATAATTGATAAATATAATAAACAAACAAAAAAAGAAAAAGAAGAGGAAAATAAGAATAAGCCATTATCACAATCACCTGTTTCTACTCAACCTACATTACCTCCTACATCTGTTAAAAATTAAATAAATTTATATAGTTGTTGAATTTATTTTCATTTATTTTAATCTTTTTTTAATAGTTTTAATCTATTTTTTATAGAAATTAAACCTTCTAAAACAATTCTAAGTTTAACTTTATCGTTTTGTATCACATCTAACATTCTTAATTGAAAAATTCTTCCATATATAATTTCAACTTGCTTTAATCTTAAATTATATGATTTAGAAGTCATTTTTGGACTATTATTTTCAAGTTTAGTTAAAAGATCATTCGCTCTTGTAAAATTATTATTAATTGACTCGAATAATTTATCTCCTGCTTCTTTCTTTTTTTGTTCTTTCATTTCAATTGACTCATTCCTCACGACATATCTACTTTTTGAAGAACATCCTCCACTTCCTTTTTGTGTATTTTTTCTAATTTTATATTTTTTTTTAGAATTATTTTTGATTTTTTTTCTAATTGATAATATTTTCATTTTCATTTTTTATATTATTATAACATAAAATATCTTGGTAATAAATAAAATGACTAAAATTACGGTAAAAAGATCTAAAAATAGAAAACAAATCGGAAGAGGTGGTTGTTTATCAACAAAAAAAGAAGATTTAGTTGAAATAACAAAAGCTATTGACACAGAAAAATATATTGATGAAACACAAATTGATGAAACAGAAATTGAAAAAGAATATAAAAAAATGCTTAGACAACAAAAAAAAATCATGGGGATTGTGAAGAGTATTGAAAGTAGAAACAATAACAATAATAATCAACCACTTTCTAATAATAACAATAATAATATGAATAATAATAACAACAATAATACTAATAATACTAATAATAGTATTAAAAGAATGTTAAGAATGTCAAACTCTGAATTTGAAGAATTAAGTAGAGAATTAGAAGAATTAGAAAAATTGGAAAAAAAGTAACTAAAATAAAATTTATTATTTTGTCAATATTAAATTATATGCTTCTATATATTTCTCAATATCAGATCTAATATCTTTAATATCATACTCCTTAATGTCATTACTATTTATTTTTGTAAAAGAATCAAATAAAGCCTTACCAATAATTGTCTTAATATTATTAATTTCAGTTATCATTTTAAATTCAGAACAATATTCAATTATAAATGAATAATATTTGATTTCATTTGTAATAATATTTTTATATAAATATTTTTTATGTATTTTAGATTCTTTTACTTCAAATACATTTTTATTATCAATAAATGTTCCATCTAATCCAAAGAATGAATTATTATATGGAGATATTTCTTTATTATTACAATCACATTCAGAACAATTATCATCATTATGTATATAGTATTTTGGATTATTTTTATTTTTAATTAAATCAACATATCCAAGAACTGCTACATTATCTTTTTTTTCGTCTGATAATAAATTAAATCTTAAAGCACCAAAATCTATATTTGTTAATTTTAAATAATGACATATATATGATATTTCTTCTGGTGTAAGAATAGTTTTATTAATTGTAATAAAATTATTAAAATCACCTTTAACTATCAAATCATTCTCATATTTATGTTCATCAAAAGTTATAGTATCATATACTATATTATTAATATATTTAACAATCAGTATAAAAAGTTCATCATTAGATAGATAGTATTCATTGCTATTATTAATTTGAAGAATCTTTGGAAAATAATATAGATCACCAGATTCATTAGTTTCTTTTACAACCAGATTAAAATCACCAGGGCACATACTATTTACTTTATTATGAAAAAAATTCATTACATAATCATTATAAATAAGTTTTCTACAAGTGGTATTTTCATTATCTTCATTATCTTCATTATTTTCATTATCTTCATTATCTTCATTATCTTCTTCAACATAGAGATTAATTTTATTTTCAACAAATGGAATAAATAAATCATTAAACCATTTCTCAAAATCTAAACTATCACCATTATTAATCTTTTGTTGAATTTCCCATATTCTATTTTCTTTCTCTACAAGCAAATAATTTTTAAATTTTTTAAATTTTTTATATTTGATATCGTTAGACAGTCTATTTATCCATAAACCTTTACCTAAAAATACGGTTGTTAAATTTTTACTTGTATTATATATATTAGAAAATTCTTCATAATATTTATATGGTTTATCAATGGAAATTATACGTAATATATTTTGATATGAATGAATTAATAAATGAGTCATTTTTAGTTTTTATATGTATTTAACATACAAAAACTTTAAATTAAAATAATAAAAAATAATAATTTAATATTTACATATCACGGTTTCTCACATTTGAATTACCACCAATATCATCTAAGAAATTATCAAGACCATCTGGTCCACTCATCTGACGACGAACATTTGGATTTGAAGGTCCATTAGTTGAACGTGAGTTTACATTGGGTGAACCTTGTGATGTAGGGTCAAATCTACCACCCCCATTACTATTCATGGCTCCACCCATCATACCAGCAAATGTTGCTTCGGCAGGTCCTTGTTGTGCCATTGTACTAAGAAGTGTTTGTTGCATGTGTTTCATCAAATCAGGATTTTGACGAAGGATGTCTTGGGCACCTGGTAAAACAGATTTAAACATAGTATTCGAAAGATGATACATAATAGCACTACCACCTAAACTAAGAAGAAGACGTAATTCAGGTGCCATACTACCACGATCTTTGTATTTTTCATAAATTTCTTCAAAAATTTCATCATAATCATGTTGTTGTGAATGAACTTGATCTGACCAACCATCAAGATAAAAGTCAAAAGGATTTGCTTTATTGTTAAGGTATTCAATAGCAGTAGTAGCTGAAACGAGCATTTGACGGTACATCTTAACTGAATTGTCCATTAAACGTTCATTGTGTAATTTATCATATTCATATTTGATTTCTTCATAAGGAGAATTCATTGTGTATGTACGAGGAACAATTACACCTTTACGTTTAAGACGTTCTAACTTACAAAGAAGATCAAATTTTTTTCTCTGCATTTCTTCAACACTCATTGGTCTTTCCTGAGATTGATAAGATTCAGAATGATAAGAGTTTCCATTATCATTATTCATGTAATTATTATATTGTTGAGGAGGTTGTTGATAACCACCACCATTACCACCCATAGATGGTTTAGGATCAGCTAAATCATCATCAAAATTAAAATCCATACCACCACTACCTGAAGGGGGTTTTAATTCAATCGGTGATGAACTAACACTGCTAATTTTTGTAATTGAAGGTTTTGAATTAGAATTAAGATTAAGATCAGCCATTTCATCTTCTAGGTATGAATCCATATCAAATCCAGAAGATTTAGAAAGATTAGGGGTGTTGTTATCAATATTTGAGTACATATTATTACTAAAACTTGATTTTGGTTCTTCGATTGGTGTGAATGAAGTTGGTGAAGGTGAAGAACGGGGACTGGGTTTACGTCTTTGTTTGTCTTTGTTCATAATTAAATCTAACCCAAAGGAAGAATCCGATAATCCAGTTGGACTACGAGGAGGAGGATCTCTTGTAACTAAATTTGGTTTGGGACTTTGTTTTTGAGGGTTTATATCAAACGAAATATCTTTAATATCATCAAGGGAGTCTAAATCAATACTTTCCATATTTATATATTTTTAATTTAATATATATCTTATTAATTAATTTATATTAATTGATTTTAAGTTTTTTATAGAAAGAAAAA
>JACCDO010296115.1_pt1 | contig 29271 bp, 30 predicted proteins | sample 7446101 | NCBI WGS metagenome assembly JACCDO01 (sample SAMN15323440, study PRJNA562643) | freshwater metagenome | isolation source: river surface water | place: USA:Blue River Watershed | collected 2017-08-16
ATCCGCCACTTGTAAAAAAGCATTTTCCAGAGAGAGTTCATGAAACTTTTTTATCAGAGAGAAGTTCCATCGTTGGGCAAGGGGAACTTAAGCGAGTGAAATGGGATCCATTGTTTGGAATTAATCATACCTGTGCCATGCTTCGGGCAAATGTTAATCGACTCATTCGAAAAACGTGGTGTACGACGAAAAATCCAGAGATGCTAAAGAGGCATCTCCAGATTTATATCGATTTTCATAATCAAGAATACTTAGAACAAAAATAAATGAGTTAATTTAAAAGTTTCAATGAATCTATTTAAGATTTATAAGCCCCACCTTAGTGGGGCAGTTAATAATTAATTTTTTGACACCCTGTTTTTATTACATACCTTGCTCTTAACCATACAGGGCCGAAATATAATGCCCGGGATTTCCACATTTGCTTAACAGAGGCAGTGTTCATGAGGTCCCTGGGACTAAGTTTCCTTTTTATCTTTTATTCAACCCTCATTTGGGGAAGTGCCGGAGGTATTCCAACGGAGTACCGGAATAATCCAGCAGTAGATCTTACTTATAAGGGTGAGCGTATTTTTCCGGATGAGGCCCATGAACTAGTTATTAAATCCAAAAAAGTATTTGATCTATCGAATTTAGATCCCATTGAGTCAACTGATCTTTGGAAGAATAATTTTCCTCAGAAACTTTCAAAATCAGCTTTTTTAGTTGAAGAGCTTGATACCGTAACCTATCACTCACCAGTGTTATCACCTTCTGGCATCTTTAGGTTTAATGTTAAGACTGATCTTAATGGCAAACTTTCAACCATGCTTCTTGCTAAAAATATGCATACCATTCTTCTCGCCAAAGGGTTGCTTCAAAAGATTGGTTACCAAATTCCTGATATAAAATATTTTTCTAATATAATGGTCAAGTTTGAATCGAAAAATCAAAAAGAAGAATTTATTTCTTATCTAGAAAATGTTGCCTTTGCTGGTTCTGCCAAAAATTGGATTGTGGATGAAATTGAAGAGGATCAACTCATACTTCAAGATCTCATTCTGATGGATTCTAATCATGAAATCTATAATCTTGCTGTTGGAGTCACAGAAGAGATGATTCAGGGAAGAAGACTTTTATCTTCTTTGGTTGTTCCTTTATCAATTGTAAACCTCAATGAAAGTGTGAACATGATGAGATGGAACGCAGGAGTGATAACTAATAAAGAGGTCGTACTTTATCATGATAATCAAAATGATTTTCAGTGCAGCTGGGAAGATGCGAGATGGATCACGAGACGAATTGAAAAATTATCTAGAAGCGATTGGGAAGAGATTGTTGAAAGTGCACATCTTCCTAAGATTGTTCAGATGATTTTGGTGGAAAAAATCATCTCAAGACGAAATTCAGTCATGAAGCTTTTTAAGATAGATGCAAAAGAATTAAGGGTTGATGATGACATTTCAAGTGGAGTTGAGCTTGTTAAGGGAAAATTAACTCAACAAAATTGGCCAGGCTATGCCTCTCGTTTTGCCTATGGGGATCCAGAGTCTCCACTTTCGGATTCAGAGTTTAAATCCTGGATGGTCTCAAAGGCAATTACTTCTGGACTAGAATTAGCTGTCTCTCAGATCAATGATCTTCCTTATCTTGGAACAGATATAAATAAAGTGAATAATGAGATTTTTCAAAATAATTTAAGCTCTGCAATTACAAATTCTATAAAAAACAATACACCAGCGGAAGTACCACTTAAAGCTTGGGTTTTTCCAACGTTCAGAGGTCAGTTGATTCTAAATAGAAATTTAGTCACAGGAACTTACCTTGGTACAGACAATTTAGTTCAATTAGTTGATACAGTAGGTGTGGCGGTGGGAGCTGGTGCGTTTGTAGGTACCATGGGACTTCCTACTCCGATGCAGGCCTTTGCAAGTGGAGAAGCACTTTATCTAAGAAGTTATGCTCATCTAAGACCAGTTACGAGTATAGAAAAGTCTCTAAAATATCCATTTAAAAATATCTTAGTTCCACTGGTCAAAAGAGATTATGGAAAAAAACTTCATGAAGCTTCACGAGTATTGATAGATGAAAATTCAAATGAAGAAGAAAGAACCTCAAAGATGGAAGAAGTGCTAAAACCCTTTAAAGAATCGATGGAAGTTGGAGAATCAATCATCATAACGGATAGTTTATCGACCTATGTTTCGGCAAGACTTGCAGTGGGGTATCAAAAGTTATTTCAAGCTGGCCTTGGTCTTATCCCTGGGCATGTCGTTGTTTCTCGATTTCACGTTCATCGAAAGACTGAGCATGATTTTCACATTTACAGGGATCTAGGGCACACTGGATCTTTGGCAACAAATTTAAACTTAGATTCTTTAATCCCAGTGCTGAGTTTTTCTTATAAAAAATCAAAAGGCCAGACTCGGACAAAATTTTATTCTCTTAATTTACATCCCAAAAATGCAGAAACTCTTAAAAATATAAGTTTATTAAGAAGGGCCATTGTATCTTCTTCCACAAAAGAGATTGAGGAGTATGAAGAGAAAAAACCATTTATCGTGAGACATTTTTTCAACGAGTCGAATAATTCACTCAATTTATTTTTTTATCAGTGGCGATGGATGGATTCAAAAACGAATATTTCAGTAACACATCCAAAAGGTGAGACAAAATGGTTTAGAAGATTTTATCAAGGGATTGTAAAAGGTAAAAACTATCAAGACTATGTGGTTTCGACTGTCAATCACTGGATAAAACTCATTTTCGATTTTAACTTGGGGCTTTCAAGTGCAAGTAACTTTAATCCAGGCTATTCATTTAAAGGAGAAGCAGAAACTAATCTTGCAACTTTTGATGAAGAGGTTGATGAACAGGGTAGAATGCTTGAGCCATTTATAAGGCTGACTCGAATCAAAAACGGATGGTCTATTGATCGTAAAAAAGCGAATAAAATTTTAAATGAATTTAAAACTCGTTATAGACATGATTTTTGGGGAGTTCCTGTTTTAAATGATACCCAAAGAATTTTTCTTTATAATATTTCGGTTAATATGCTTTTTTACAAAAATGGCATTGAACATTTGTTTCAACTACCCGAAGACAAAATAAGGGCAATTTTCAGGCAGCATCAATCTTTTGATAATTTGGTGATCAATCCGTCGACAATTGAAGACTCTGATACTGGAGTTAAAAAGTTTCTGAAGTTTTTAAATAAATTTAGAAAATATGAACAAAAAGAAAATGAAGATAAAGCGAATAAGTACCTTCTCAAAGCATTCTCTCACGCAGAAAAAAACCTAACGATTGCTGGAATTTCTGCCCTTGCAGGAGGGGACGAAAATTTCTTTATGAATGCTCGAATCGAAGGATTTAGAGAGGGAGATGAAGACGGTGATCGGAATTTAGTTTCAAATTCTTTGGGTGAATTTGGTTCTCCACAAATTATGGGGCCTATATCTGGCATGCAGAGAAATCTTGAAATGCTTGAGGGTGAGTTTTTTATTTACTGGATGATGACAAGGCCAATATAAATGAAAATGTTAATTTTATTTTTTTCATTTCTCTCATTTTCCCTAAGAGCTGAACGCTTTGTTGTTGAGGTCGATTCTCAATTCTTGGGTTTAAAAAATCTTAAAATTGAAAATCTTTTTTTATCAAACGATGTAAAACTTAAAAATTATAAAATCATTACTGGTGACATTACTCTAAATGAACTTAAAAAAATTAAAGGTATTAAAACCCTTGAAAGACCAATTGAACTTATTAAAACTTCTTTAAGGCCTGGATTAAATGATTTAAAACCAATTCAAGATGAACTATTTTCTTATCAGTGGGGATTGAAAAATCAAGGACAAATCTACTTTAAAGAATCAGATGATATTCATAATTTAAAGATTATATCTAAGCCTGGATTTGATATTGGCTTTGATAAATTATCATCCGAAATGATTTCGATACCTGAAAAAATTATTGTTGCTGTTCTTGATTCCGGAGTCGATCTCAATCATCCAGAGCTTGAAGGAAGGCTTTGGAAGAATCCACTTGAATGCGGCAAAGATGGAGAAGTTGATCATGACGGAAATGGACTTAAAGGAGATTGTCATGGATGGAATTTTACATCTGCTCTTGATTCTTTAGAGGCAAAATCTCTTCAAGACAATGATGGACACGGAACCCATGTTGCAGGAATTATTGCTGCGAAAATAAATCAAAAAGGGATTGTTGGTGTTTCTTCAAATTCACTGATCCTTCCAATCAAGGTCATGAAAGATACTGGGTCAACTTCAGAGATTTCCTCATCTGAGGCCTTTGCCAGAGGAATCACCTATGCGGTTGATCAGGGTGCAAAAATTATAAATCTAAGTCTTGGTTGGCCCAAAACTTTAGAAACAAAATTTTTAAGGGATGCTGTTTTTTATGCATTATCAAACGGGGTAGTTTTGGTTGCGGCCGCTGGAAATAATAATTCTAGTGAACCATTATTTCCTTGTGCTTATGAGGGAGTCATTTGTGTTGGCTCCTCAACTTTAGATGGCTCTGTCGCTAGGTTTTCAAATTTTGGTGGACACGTCGATACATATGCTCCAGGTGAGGGAATTTTAAGTCTTCATCCTACATTATTTGAGCCTGATCTATTCTCTGTTCCAGGCTTTGAAATCCGCTCTGGTACTTCTCAGTCAGCACCTATGGTTTCAGGTTTAATTGCGGAAGTCTTAGCAAGACAACCAAGTTTAACTATTGATGACTTGTTTGCGAGGTTTTACCTCTCTAAAAAAATGAATCAAGATTCAAAACCTATTCTAGGGGGAGTGGCGAAATTTGATGAACTGATTCAAGATGTCAATAAACCAGTTCTTAGACCCATCTTAAAACGAGTGAGACAGCTTGTTGTTAATAAAAATTCTTCTCGCCTTAAAATACCTATTAGAAATTTTGGCCTTAGATCAAGTGAAGGAACTTTAGAATTAAAATCCCCGCATAAGTCTATTCAAATTGAAAATGCTATACAAAAAATGCCTTCTTTAGAAAAAGGAGAAGGCATTGAGTTTGAGTTTATTGTTAATATTCTTGATTTAGATCTTGATCATGAATTAGAGCTTCAAATAAATCTTCAAGTAGGAGATGAATCATTAAATTTTGCTCATCAAATTCCGATTTTAAGAGACTTAAAATCCATAGAAGAGATCAAAACTTTTCCTATTTCTTTTCAAAATGAAAAAATTCCCCTCGGTGGTGTGAGAAATAACGAACTCGTAAGCTTTTTAAACACTCTACAAGATTTGACTCAAAATAATCATCACGAGGTTTATCTCAAAAGAATTCTTAAAGATTCAGAGAAGAAAGATTTAGAGATTACTTTATTTAAGCGTTATGATTCTGACTTTAAACAGGCAAATAAATTAATTCTTATTCCTTTTGGAATCAATCTTGTGAATTTTTATCGAATTGATTTAAATTTCGATGGAGTAAGTGACTATTTCCTGCAGATTCTTTGTGAGAAAGAAGGTCAAAAATATTTCTCTTTTATTTATTTAAATCAAGATCTGAATCCTCTGTGGAAAGATTACCCTGAGTTTCATCTGAATTTAGATCTTTTCATCGAGAATATGAATGAGGTCAGCTTCATCAAGTTAAGTGATCCAGTTCTTAAAGATATTCTTGTCCCTGCTTTTCATACGATGGGGGAATTACCTCTAGCTGATCAGATACTCTCTTCTTGGACAAAACCAACCAAAGAGAGAAAAAATAGGCTCTATTTTTTAGAGCGAGAATCTAATCGCTTTAGATTACGAGCGGCCACTTCTATGATGTGGGAGAAGAATTTTTCAACTCGCTTAAATCTTGATTGGAAAGAGACAATTGAAATTGAAAAATTACTTCCTAGCACTTTTGCGGATTTATCGTCAGGAACAGTTCGTCTTCTTGTTTCTTTTGGAAAAGGTTCACAAAGAAAGTTCCAGATTCTGAGATTTTCTTCTAAAGAAATGGAGCAGGGAGGAAATCTTTCTCAATTAGTTTTTCAGACAGAAGATATAAGGCCTTTGATTCAACTTGATCAAAATGAATATCAGCAGAATGGAGAAGTTTATTTTAATATTTATGATCGAGAGAGAGCAAAACTCATTTTTACCCAAGATCTTGATCAACTTCATGAAAAAGTGGTTAAAAATTTTTCTCAAGATGATGTGATCATCAATCATATCGCATCTTTTACAGGTCTAAAAAAATTTAGCTCTATTATCGAAACTCGAGAGGAGTTGATTTGGCTAACTCACGGAAGTCATCAAGAAATTTCGTCTAGGCCCAAAATTCGATATAGTTTTTTATCTCAAAAATTACTTTCTGAAATTTATTTACCACTGGCGATTAAAAATCACGATACTTTAAGGCCTGCTTTGTATGTGGATATGATTCCCATTACGGGAAATAGATTACTTTTAATGACTGAAGAGAGAGGAAAAATGATTTCTCCAATCAGGCATGCTCTTTCAGTTCCAGGAAATTGCCGCCCTCTGAATCCCTATTTAAATCGAAGTGAAGCTGTGCATGAATTTGTTTTTTTGTGCTTAGAAAATCAAAATTTCTCTCTAAAAATTTTACCTATTCAAAATGAGGGAGAGACATTTTGATAATGAGGGAGTAACTTTGAGCACCTTGCAAAGCGTTAAAACGCTTTTAACTGGTGTCAAATTGCTTCTATCGCGATGGCGAGTAAATTGCTAAGGTTATTTAACCATTCGAAGCAGGATGCAAGAATTGAAGATATTAAAAAAATGGAAAACTTTTTTATTAAAAGGAACATGATTCATGAAGACACAAAAGGTTTTAGCGGTAGTTGCAACTGCTTCTCTCTTAGGACTCAGCGTAGGATGTAATGATCGTTATGCTGAAGGTTTTTCTGATGGTGAAGCAAGTGGTTACGAGCAAGGTTATGATGATGGTTATGCAGATGGGGATGAAGCTGGATTTGAGAGAGCAAAAGTCTATTTTGCAAGTGCAGATTATAATGATGGATTTAACGATGGTAAGGAGATTGGACTTGAACTTGGTTACAACCAAGGTTATTCCGCTGGACGAACTGACGGTAAAAATGAAGGTTATAATTTAGGTTATACAGACGGTAGAAATACTGGCCGAACTGAAGGGTATAACACTGGTTATGATGATGGATATGATGATGGTTATGACGATGGATACGGCGATGGTGGATCTGGGGCATACACTGCTGGATATAATGCAGGTTATTCGGATGGAAATTATGCCGGATACAATACTGGCTATGATGATGGATTTGATGATGGTTATGATGTTGGTTATGGTGACGGATTTGATGATGGCTATGGACTTTCAGTTGGTAAAACAAAGAAGTTAAAAGGTTATGCTAATCTTCTTTCATTAGTTCATAACGATCTTTTTGATTATACAAAAATTAAAGCTCCAAAGAAAACGTCTAAGGGTCTTGTGGTTGGGAATAGACTTCTTCTTTCTGAGACAGGAAATTCAAGCAAAGATACTTTAAAGCGCGCAGCTGTTGTAGAGCAGTATCTTGTGGTTGAAATGGCAAAACAAGTGAAGTCTAAATTTGGTCTATCTGATGAGAGATCACTTAAAATTGCGAAGGCATCTAATCACTTTAGAAAATATTCTTCTCAAAGAGCTCTGACAGCTGAAGATACAAATGCTTATGCTCAAGAAATTCTTGGCGTAAATTTCAAGTCGATTGAAAAGGCATACTCAGAGTCGATGAAAGGAAACGTTTTAGAGCTTAATAAAGTTCTAGAAACGGCTGCTCAGAAAAATGGTATCTCGAGTGAGAAAATGGGCGGAATCGTAACAAAGCTCTTCCTCTAATTTGATTTAGAGTGGTGAATAGAGTGGGCCACCCTTAGGGGTGGCCTTTTTTTTAAGATTTCTTTTGTTCTGGTTTGTGACAAGATTCTGCTTCTTGTTTTTTATCGCAAGATTCAGCATGTTTTCCACAATCTTTTTCTTTGCAGCAAGCTTGCTTATCTTTACAACAGCCCTTTGACCAGTGAGAGCAAGAAGCAACAGAAAATAGAGCAGTAAGAGTTACAATTGATAATAGTTTCACAAATTTCTCCTTTGTAGTTCATTCACATTTAAGTTAACCATCAATGACAAGTTCTTGAGATCATATTATAAGATAAAAAAATCTAAGACTAAAGAGATCTCAAAAAAGGATTAATCTTGAGTGCGTCCATTGGTTATTTTGAAAAGTTATTAAAATGGATTTCGCCTTATCGAGGAAGTGTTTATAAAAAAATTGGCGGTCAAAAAGTGATTAATCAATTGGTTGATGATTTCTATTTTGTGATGAAAACTGATCCAAACGCGCTTCATTGTTTGGCAACACATGATGGAAGATCAATTGAGGAATCTGCGACCAAGCTTAAGGCGTTTCTTTCCGGCTGGACCGGAGGCCCTCAGTTGTATCTTGAAAAATATGGACATCCGAGGCTTAGGATGAGGCATTTTCCTTTCTCAATTGGCGAGATCGAAGCAAAGGAGTGGCTTTATTGTATGGAAGTCGCTCTCAAAAAGAGTTCGATAAAAAATGATCTTCAGCAAGATTTATTAAAGGCCTTTCAAGGTTTAACTGATTTAATTAAAAATCGTTCCTGAATGCAGTTTGGGTGAGAAGTTTTAATTTTTCTAATTTTTCGTAACTAGAAGCTGACTCGAGATCTAGAGGAAAGTATTTGACCTCTTGCTGGAGCAAATTGGTGTGGTGATGTAAGAGAGAGTGTTCTCCAAAAGACATTTTTCCAACCCAGAACGAGCGAAGATTTGGATTAAAAAATTGAAGATGTTTTAAAAGTTTGATGAGTCCATGAATATAGAGGAGCTCTTTCGTAAAGCACATTCCCCCCTCAAGTGGAACACCTCTAAAAATACGAAGAGAAAGTTTAAATGCATCTAAACCTTGAACTCCACTATGTCTTAAAAATTCATAAACATCTTTAGAAGATGAGCCTTTTTCGGCCATACACGTGGCCAGATGCCTTAGAACAATCTTATTCCATCTCTCTTTTGTCATGGCCCCAGATAAGATTTCTGTCAGAATGGCAAGGCCCTCTTGGAGAGAGGTCGTCTGAGGGGACCAGGAGGCAAGCCATGTATGTTCTTGTTGAAGAGCTCCATTTAATGAAGTTCCTAGGTGTGCCCAACCTTCATGAGCAACAAAAATATCAAGTTCGGACTGAGAGTAGGTTTTAGTGAGATTCAATTTAAAGGTTTTTCTTCCAGCAGAGGAGTCTGAAAGAAGAGAAGTTGAGGCCTTAACTTCTATATCAGATCCTTTTAATGTGTCTTCGAGTTTAGATTTGACGTAATCAAGTGCACTTTCTCCCTCATAAATCTGGCGGTTTTCAGATGAAGATAAAATGAAGCGAGATATTTCATCAAAGAAATAAGAGATAGCATCTTTATTACGATAGTAAAGAGAGCTTCCATAAAGTTTTGTACAAAGATCGTAAAAGAAAACTTTTCCGTAATTTTCTATCATAAGAGTCAGTAGGTAGTAGTCTTGGGCCCTTTCTTTAAAAATGGTTTTAATATAAACAGGTAGACTTGCCTCATTTACATCTTTAGTAAATTGATCAATTTTTCTTTTCTTGTCGTCAAAATTGATTGGAAAAATGTCTGATTCGTCACTGAGTTCATTAATAAAATGGGCATAGTCAGGGAAATCATGTCGTAAAAATTTAAGAGGGTAGCGTGGTCTTGATAGAAAATTAAGATCTTTTGCAATCTCTTTAAGTTGATCAGAATACTTTAAAATATCGCGCTTAAACATATTTATCTATCGGTATTTTTTTTTAATTTCTAAATGAGAAGAATTTTCCATTTTTGCAGAGTGTTTTGAAGGTAGTTGCACTAGTTTTAGAATAATTTTATGATTAAAAAATTTTTTTTCCTCACATTTATTACTTTTATATCTCCTTATTCTTTTGCATGTAAGTTGCCAGCAAAAACAAAGCTTAAAATTGGTTGCAGCTACAATTGTGATTTTTCTTATCGCTTTCGACTCAAGCTTGCAGCTCTAGTCAAAGGCTACCCAATAGAGTTTGTGAATCTAAAAGATTATTCCTCAATAGAGGAAGGGCTAAGTTCTGTTGATGCTGTTTTGATTCCGGGTGGTGCGGATATTGATCCAGAATATTATCTGCCTTATGTCACTCCTGAATTAGCTGAGTACACAAGAGAAAATCTAGATCTCGTTCTTTATTCTTCAGAAGGAGAAGATCGTGATCAATTTGAGTTTGATTTAGTGAAGGCCTATTCGAATGAAAATGAATATCAAAGTCTTCCTTTACTTGGAGTATGTAGAGGTATGCAGATGATGTCTGTTGCTCAAGGAATACCATTGTATCTGGATATACGCGCCGAAACTGGAATTAAAAATCGATACAATAAATTTGATCGGATTGAGGTTCAAGATGATAGCTCATTAATGAGAGAGCTTTTTGGATATAAAAAATTTAGAGGTTATAAGCTTCATCATCAGGGAATTAGAATGAATTATTATAGACTTCATCAGAGTGAATATCCTCTCGTTAAGGTGACCTCAACTTCTCATAATGGAATGATTGGTGAATCTTTAGAGTACATTCACCGTCCTGCCCTTGGTGTTCAATATCACCCAGAAAAATCACTTCCAAGATCTTCTTTCCCAATTTATGACTGGTATTTAACTCGTGCTTGTGAGCATTCAAAATCAAAGGATAAAAAATGAAATTGTTTTCTTTAATTTTTTTCTATTCTTCATTTTGTTTAGCAAATCTTCATCTAGCACCTCCAGATTTTAATACTCATAAAGGGAGAGCGGTTTTTGTTGACTTTAAAAAGGCGAGATATGAATTAACCTATGATCTTTTAAAAAGAGAAGCAAAGGTAAGAACACGAATTGAGTTTGAAAATTCAAAAGAGGGTAATCCCATTTTTGATTTAATTCCAAACCCTTCAAACCTTTTTCTTAACGGTGAAAGAGTGACTCAGAGAGAGTTAAGTTTCCCTGGTGGAGTTTCAAAGTTAAGAATGATTAACCGGGAGATTTCTCCTGGCCAACATGTTCTTGAGATGGAAAATAGTTTTTCCGAAAATACTCAGTTTTTGCCTCTTTTTAGATATGTTGCTAGTGCATTTTGGATTAGAGATTTAAAAGATAGAATGTTTCTCGAGCAATATCTTCCAACTAATTTTGAATATGATCAGTATCAGATGACGATTGATTTAAAATTAATTGGTAACAGAAGAGAGCATGAGATTTTTACGAATGGTGCGGTTACAAAAAATTCAATTCACCACTACGAAATAACTTTCCCTGGATATTTTACAAGTTCTGCACTTTACTTTCATCTTGCTCCGAGAGGACTTCTTAAAAGAGAAGATTTTTCTTATAAATCAATTTCAGGAAAAAATATTCCAATCACTGTTTATTCTCCTTGGCGCTCTCGAACTAAAAAATTTAAATCAGAAACGATTCGAGTCATGAATGAACTGGAAAAAGATTACGGCCCTTGGGCTCATCCAAACTTTGTGGCCTATGGTACGTTTCCTGGTACGGGAGGAATGGAACATTCAGGTGCCACGGCCACATCTTTAGCGGCATTGGATCATGAAATGCTTCACTCTTATTTTGCTAAAGGAATTTATCCGGCCAATGGAAACACTGGCTGGATCGATGAAGCAATTGCGGCCTGGAGGGATAATGGATATCCAAGAAATGCAGACCCTGGATTTGGAGGTAGTAATCTTGGAGCTCACTCTGTTTACCAACGCCATACAGATGATAGGGCCTATGGGCTTGGCTCAGCTTTTATGTCTTATCTAGACTGGAGACTCCAGGATATTGGTGGTCTTAAAGCATTTCTTCGAGGTTATTTTTCTGCTTATAAACATCAAGTGATAACGACTGAGCATTTTAAAAATAATCTTGAGTTCTGGAGTGGCCTCAATTTATCAGAAGATTTCAATCGCTACATCTGGGGAGATAATTCGTCAGACACTTTGAAATCGAAGAAAAATCCCGTTCATTTTGGAATGAGCAGAGTAGAGATACTTAATTCATTGAAATAAGACGAAAATTCTAAATTTGGTCATAAATCTTTAAAATTATCCGATAAAGCGATGCATGGATATTGATTATAAAGAGCTTGAATTAGTGGTGATTCCTACTAAGAATCCTCCGGCGGAGCTTCTTGAGAAGTATTTAAAGGCGTATTACTGTTGGCAAGAGATTTGGATGGTAGGTCTTGGGAAAAAACTTGAGACTATGGATTTTACTAAAAACAAAGAGATGATTGTTCTTTTTTACCGGGGAGAGTGTGTCGCTTTTTGTTTTCTATCTACTATTAACTTTGAAATGTTTTGTGAAAATTTTTCGGTTCACCCTAAATTTCGGCGACCTCATTCAAAATTTAATTGGCGAGAATATTTTACTTTCTTGCTGGTTGAAACCTTTAAAAGATCTCATTTAAATTTACTATTAACCAAATTAAATGAAATGAAAGGCAGGGGTTACACTGTTAAGCGGTTTGGTGCAGTTCTCGTTCAGAGGAAGTCTGAAAACTACGTTGTGATAGAGAAAAACAAAGCTTTTGATATTCACGTCGAGGCAAGAAATCTGCAAGAGATTTCCTGCCCTCTTCTTGTCAGAAAGGCCAGTTGATTTACTTTCCGTGCCTTTTTTCATCCGCAATATAAATAAAGAATTTGAGAACAAAAAAAGCAACCAAAAGAATAGCAATTAAAGACCATGTAGGAAATCTAGGCTGATCTTTTTGAGGAAATTTATAGGGATGAACAATAATAGAAGACTCAGATTTAAATTCAGTTTTTTGTGATGTAGTTTCCATGTTTACCCCAAATTATCGATAAAGAGATTCAAGAATAACAACTAAAGTGTAAATGAACGCCGACAATGGAATAAGAGTAATAAATCTTAACCATTTGGTTTCTTCTTTAAGGTGCATATAAGACCATCCAACTATTGCTGCTTTTCCTAGAGCAAGAAAAGTTAAAGAGGAGCCTTTCGCGAATTTTGATAAAGGAAGATTCGGAACAATAAGCTCTACAACTGTAAGAACAGTAAGGTAGATAAAAACTTTAAAATACTCAGCTCTATGGCTTTTGTGACTAACTTCACCCACAAGGTTCTCCTTTATAAAGTCTTCTGATTAATGACTAATCCCGTGTCTATCATCAAGTGGTTTATACTTTTATCATCTGTATCGTAATAACCTCTGATGCGTCCTTTTTGATCTACAAGGACTAATTTATTTGAATGGGCCACATCCCAAACATTTCCTGCTAATTGCTTTTCTCCAACCGGTACTTTAAATCCATCGACGAGAAGTTTTTTTACTTCATCTTCCGAGGACGTTAAAAATCTCCAAACACTTGGATTCGCTTTATACTCTCTTGCCTTCTCAAAAAGTACTTTTGGTGAGTCAACTTTTGGATCAACCGTAAAGGATACAATCGCAGCGCGATCAATCACTCCTCTAAGACGATGTTGAACCTTTTGAACTCTTTTAAGTAGAAGAGGACAAGATGTTTGACAGCTCGTAAACATAAAGTTGGCGATATAAACTTTGCCCTTAAGATCTTTGCTACCAAAAGTTTTATCGTTTTCATCGATAAAACTAAATTCAGGAACTTCAGCAATAACAGGAAGTGGATTAGGAAGTTCTCTTTGAACACTGCGAATAATTGGATATCCGAAGAAAAAACTTACAGATAAAACCCAAAATAGTTTTGAAAGGACTAACTTACTAATAAAGCTATTTCTTCCATTAATTCCGTTCAAAGAGATTACCTTTTCCATATTACTTTAAATTATTTAGTAGTTCTTCTCTTGCAGGTGTATCTTTAAGTTTTCTTAAAGAATCCACATAGTAAGCAAGCGCCCAAAGCTCATCATCAGTAACAACATCTTTCCAGCCTGGCATACCGGATCCAGTTACTCCATACATAAGTCTTTGAACAAGAGACTCCATGTCTGTAATGCTTCTTAAATTATGAAAAGTGAAGTCAGGTGGAACAACTTTATATCCAAGTTCAGACTCTTGAAGTTTAACTTGGTAAAGGTCTGGAGCGAAATCGGCTTCGGCCATTGGTGCACCGTTGATTTCTTTGTTATAAAGAGAAATTTGATCTTTAGATTCGTACCCTCTATGACATTGAATACAAGAAGCCGTGATGTGGTAAACGCGTTTTCCTTTCTCAATAGCTTCAGCTCTTTTTTCTTCTCCATAAGGATCTTTTGGAAGTTCAAATTTTGTTCCAGGAGTTTTTCCCTCTCCTTCCCAAACTTGAGGAGCAAAAGTTTTAATATACTGAGTAACAGCATCAAGTCTTTCGTCAGAAATATCCCATGGAAGCATCGCCGAGCCATTGAGGCCATGACGAATGATGCGGTAAAAATCTTCGTCGTGTGGTAGTTCACCCGAGACAACGTTTCCAAATTTGTAAACACCCATAGTGAAATCTCTCGGAGGTGGGTACATCCCTTTATAAGAAACTCCTTTACCATCTCCCTTGGCGCCATGGCACTGGACACAGTACTCAACGTAGGTTGTTTCACCTAGGTTAAGAGTTTTGGCCGAAACGACTTTTCCGCCAAGAGTTTTAGATTCTTTAAAACTTCCTCCGGTACAACCCACAAGGATGAAAGGCATAAGCAAAGCAATGTGTTTAAGTTTCATCATAATAATCCTTAAAAATACTTAAAATACAAATATGGTTAAAAACATTAATCCCCAAATAATTCCCAAGAAGTGCCAAAATCTTTCAACGTTAATGCATTTTTGTGTGAGATTTAAATTCTTCTTGAAGCTCCACTTAAGCCATAAAAGCGAAATTAAACCAAAAACAACGTGAAGAGCATGGATCCAGGTATACGCATAAACAATCGAAGTAAAAATTCCTGACGTCACGTAGAAGCCAGAGGCCTTGAGTGAGTACCAGAAATAACTTTGAATCAGCATAAAAGCGCCACCAAGAATTAGCGTGAAATTTAGCTCAAGAGTTGCTTTTGAAAGATCTCCTGATTTGATGGCCTTTGTTGTTTGAAACATAAAATAACTTGAAAGAGCAATGATGACTGTTGAAAGAAGAGGAATGGTAAGTTCAACTTTCTCGACTCCAACAGGAGGCCATACCACAGATGAAGATCTGAACACGGCGTATCCCATAAAGAGGGTTGCAAAAAGCATCCCTCCTGTGATGAGGACCATTGTCATGGCAAGATTATTTTGGTTTTCAATTCGTTTCATTTTTTAAGCTTTCACCAATTCTTCAGTTTGATATTGGAAATCTCTTCCAGTCTTAAGATTTGGGTTTCCAAGTTCATGAGGTCCACATTTTACAACAGGAATCTCATCGTAGTTGTGGTGAACTGGAGGTGAAGGAATGGTCCATTCAAGAGTTCCCACTTGCCATGGGTTACTTTCAGCTTTTTTCCCTTTAATAAGAGAGTGGATGAAGTTCCAAACGAATATAATTTGGAAAACACCCATCAGCATCGCTGATCCAGTGATCATGGTGTTGATTGGGATAAGTCTTTGAAGAGATTCATACACGAATGGATTATAAATTCTTCTATGCATACCGCCGTAACCGACCATAAGCATTCCGAAGAAAATTCCGTTGAGTGGAATCATTGTTCCCCAGAAGTGAATTTTTGCCATCGTTTCATTCATCATTTTTCCAAACATTTTTGGAAACCAGAAGTAGATGGCCGCATATCCACCAAGAAGAACTGAAGCCGCCATTGTGTAATGGAAGTGACCAACAACAAAATAAGTATCATGAAGGTAAAGGTCTGTTGTAGTAGTCCCTAAATGGAGACCAGTTAATCCACCTAAACCAAAAACGAAAACGACACCAAGGGAGAACAACATTGGAGAGTCAAAACGAATTGATCCTTTCCAAATTGTTCCTAGCCAGTTAGCAAAGAAAATCGCTGAAGGAATAGAGATGGTCATCGTTAAAGTCATAAATGACTGAGTAAGAAGCGGACTCATTTGAGTCGTGAACATATGGTGACCATAAACGAGAGTTGAAAGAATTGTAACAGAAGTCATCGCAAGAGCTGTTGCTTTTGCTCCAAATGCTGGCTTTCTTGAAAAGAATGAAAGAAGGTCAGAAACAATTCCCCAAGCTGGAAGAATAAGAATGTAAACTTCTGGGTGACCAAAAATCCAGAAAACGTGCTGGAAAAGAACTGGATCCCCAGAGCCTGCGGTTGCAGAAGCTCCTGCCAAGAAGAAAGTCGTTCCTGCAAGTCTATCTAGAAGAAGAAGAAGAACACCTGCTCCTAGAACTGGAATAAAGATAGCATTAAGAATAGCAGTTAACCAAAGTCCCCAGATTGTCAGTGGCATATCAAAATAACCCATGCCTGGAGCTCTAAGAGTGATCACTGTTGTCACGTAGTTAATAGCACCCATGGTAGATGAAATACCTAATAGGAAAATAGCTACACACCAAAGAGTTTGACCAAGACCCGGAGAACCTAAGTTGGTTGATAGGGTCGGGTAGGAAGTCCATCCACCGGCCGCAGCTCCAAGAGGAAGAACAAGTGAAACGAGAAGAACTACACCAGATAAGAATGAAAACCAGAAAGAAAGCATGTTCAGAAGTGGAAATGCCATATCTCTAGCGCCAATCATTAGCGGGATACAGTAGTTACCAAAAGCTCCAATAAGAATCGGAGTAATGGCGTAAAAAATCATGATTGTTCCATGCATAGTAAAGAGCATGGCATAAGTATCTGGGGGAACTACGCCACCAGATTCAGGGAAAAGAAGATTTCCAAGAATTGGAAAAGCTTCTCCAGGGTAGGCAAGAGTCCAGCGAATAAGAAGCGCCATGATTCCGCCGATGCCAAGGAAAAATATTCCGTACCAAAGAAATTGCTTCGCAATCACCTTGTGGTCAAAAGAGAAAATGTACTTACTAATAAAAGTCGTTGGTTCTGGGTGAATTTCGTTGTATCCGCCGCTCATATTAAATCTCCCACTTCCATCCCCATGCTAAATTCTTATCATCAGGGTCATTTGTATTCATTGCTAATTGTTCTGAACTTGCCATCCAGCGATCAAAGTCTTCTTGAGTGTAAACAGTCAGCTGGGCCTTCATAAGATAGTGATGTGTTCCACACATCTCGGCACATGCGATATCGTATTTTCCTGGAGTCGTAACTTCCCACCAAGTACGAGTCACTCGACCAGGAATTGTATCTACTTTAAGTCTCACACTTGGAACGAAAAACGAGTGAATCACGTCTTTTGAAGTTAAATGAAAAAGGACTTTCGTGTTAATAGGAACTCTTAAGTCGTTATTTGTCACAACGTCATCGTTTGTTCCAAATTCATTATCAGGACCAGCATATCTAAATGACCACATCCATTGCTGGGCCATGACTTCTACTCTTAAAACTTTTTCAGTTTTTGGATCAGGAAATTGCCAGAATGCACCTACGAGATCGTTGTTTGCAATTCGAGTGATGTTAAGGTCAATAGTTAAAAAGACCGCTGCACCAATAAGAGCAGTCACAAAAAGATGCTGCTTCTTATTTCCATAAGTGTAATAAGGAGTCTTGTTGCGTTTGGCACTATAAAGGTAAGAAAAACCAAATAGGCCGATACACACTAAGATAAAATAAAAAATACACAAGAAAGTTGTGTAGTTGAATAGACCATCAATCAGATGTCCATTCGTGGAAATGTCCTTGGGAGGCATGGAAAGTTGCCACCAACTAGGAGAAACACCTACGTTCAAAAGTCCCATACTTTTTCCTTTCAATTTGTTCCTAAATATATCAACTATTTAACTACTATATTTAAAATAAATCATCAAAATAAATACACATGGCAAATAAACGAGTGAGCCGTAAAAGTAGCGACGTGCCCACTGAAGTAAATCTTTGCTTTCTTCTTGGTAAGTGTATCCAAAAAGAGAATAAACAAAGTAACCACCACCAATTAAAAAGATGGAGTTTCTGTACCCAACAGAGGTGAACCCAATCCAATACGGAATGACAGAAATCAAAAATAAAAGATAAGTATAAATCGCAATCCTATGAACTGTCGGGCGAATGCCCATGTGTCCTGGATGAGTTTTAATTGAAGCTTCTTTATAGTCCTCAGAGTGATAGATCGCAATGGAAAGAAAATGAGGAAGTTGCCATATAAAAAGAATTCCAAACAAAGTCAGAGCAAGAGGACCAATGGAATTAGTGGCAGCAGTCCAGCCCATAAGCGGAGGAATGGCACCAGGAATAGCTCCAGCAAAAAGGGCCAAAGAGGTTTTTTGCTTCATGGGAGTATAGAGAAAAATATAAACAAGACCTGCAATCGATCCTAGAAATGCTGTGAGTGGGTTGATAAAAACATAAAGAACCATTAGAGAAATTACAATCAGACTAAGACCAAACATAAGAGCTGTTTGAGAGGATATTCTTCCTGAAGGAAGGGGTCTTGATTTTGTTCTCTCCATCAAGGCATCAATATCTTTTTCCATGTAGCAATTGATTGCACAGGCACCACCTACAAGTGCAGAGGTAGCGATGATGGCGATGAGGGCAGTAGAGTAATTAATTGCTCCTGGCGCAAGAAATAAACCAAGGGCGCAAGTAAAGATCACAAGAGAAGAAAGTCTGGGTTTAGTGAGAGAAAAAATGTCCATGATAAAGGTCAGTTTTTCTCGATAAAGGTCAGAAATTGTCATTGATCTTGTTGTCATAATTTTAAACTCTTTGAATTATGCGCCAAAGTTTACAATAAAGATCAAGGTTTTTAAACCTTAAACCATTGATGAACCATGAGATAAATAATCACTCCGGTCACTGAAACATACATCCAAATGGGGAAAGTTATTTTTGCTAGTTTTTTATGTTTTTCAAATTTTTCACTAAAAGCGTAATAGAAAGTCATGATAATCATCGGCACCATAACGGCGGCAAGAATGATATGAGGGAAGAGAATCAGCAAATAGAGGGTTTTAATCCATCCAAGATCAGGAAAAATTGTTGAGCCATGATGGTAGTGGTAAGTTAAATATCCTAACAAAAACACACTTGAGAAAATCAAGGCAGAAATCATAAATCTTTTATGAACTTCTTTGTTCCCTTTTTTAATTGCGATAAAACCCGCCATCAGGCAGATGGCCGAGAGAGAATTAAACACGGAATTGATAAGAGGGAGGTTACTGGTTTCCATCAATTGATTTTGGATCGTATTTTTTTGCAGCTTTTAAAAAAATATAAAGTGGAATGTAAGTAACGGCTATAAACACAGCTATGATAATTAACGTATTTTGAGGATTCTTCTGACCCACGGCCTGGTGGCAGTTTGGACAGGCCAAACTGACAACAGGTGAGAGAATAAGAAAAAGAAATAAAATATTTTTCATCAAAGTAAGTAAATGAATGTGAAAACAAGAATCCAGACTAAATCGACGAAGTGCCAGAAAAGTCCTAGGATTTCAAGTCTGTCATAGTTTCCATTATCGTAGTCGCCACGGTGAGCCATTCTGTACTCACAAATGAGGTAGATAACACCTGTTAAAACGTGAAGACCGTGAAAGCCCGTGACAATGTAAAAAGTAGAAGCAAATAAGTTGTTACCCTTGGCAAAACTTGCAAGAGTCATCCCCTGATGAACAAGGTGTGTATACTCGTAAGCTTGGATTCCAAGGAAGATCACTCCGCCAGTGATTGTTGCCAAAAGCCAGTTTAGCATTCCCTTACGGTCTTTATGTTTGCATGCGTCAATGCTTAGAACCATTGAAACGGAGCTGCAGATCAGGATAAATGTCGCAAAACCTGAAAGGTTGATTCCAAGATGCTGTGCAGGATCTGGCCATTCCGTCGTAGATCTTAAAACTGCGTACGCTAAAAGAAATCCAGAAAAGGACATAGCGTCGGTAATGAGGAATATCCACATGGCAAGTTTACCAATGGAGGCTTTTCCAAATTGTGGATCATTTCTAACTTCATGATGTTCATGAGCATGGGCATGAGCTTGTGACATAGTAATAATTTCCTTTTGGGTTATCATAATAATAATTGCATATAATTGGAATAATAAATTTCTGCCTTCCAAGAAATCTTGCGCCAATTTTAAGGTGGTCACTGAATTGGTTTGTGATAGAGCAGAAAAAAGGAAAAAATATGCTTCACGACGAAACCAGAAAATTTGTTCATGAATTGGCCAATCAAATGTTTGTTATTGATGCTTCAGTCTCAAGGGCCTTAAAACTTGCGGAAAAAAAACTACCTGAATCTGACGAAGAGGTGATGAGACTTAAAAAGGCTGAAGAATATATTAAAAAATCTATTACCACGATCACAAATCTCCGCTCTCACATTCATCTGGAAATCAAAGAATATCAAGAGTCTCAGTTGGTTAAATAAATATTGTTTTTTTGATTTAAAGTCTTTTGGCCCACTTTCCGATAAGTATCTGAATCTTCTTCATTAGGGTGGGCCTATGTTTAGATTTGGAATAAAAATTGTTTTTTTGTCATTTGTTTTTGCGGTTAATGCATTGGCCGAAGAAATAATGTTTGATGAAGCTTTTAAGCAACTTAAATCAAGCCTGGAATTAGAAATACAAACTTACAAAAAAGATCATCCAAAATGGGAGGAGATCCCAAATAACGAGTATCTAAAATTTTACACAGAATGGAAAAGCAAATCTACCGAAGAAGTTATTAAGCTTCGAGAGAATTACTGTTTAAAAGAAACGAAGGCCTGTCAAACAGACAAAGAGAAAGAAGATCTTCGAAGTCAAACGAGGGTGGCCATAAAAGTTTTAGAGGTCAAAAACAATATTGCTGCTGAAATTCCCGGTAAAGAAGAACAACAAAAAGCTGTCGCTGAAGTTGAAAGAGCCGCAAATGTAAACTTATGTAAAGAACATGATAAAGACTGTGAGAAGCTACCTTTAAAAGATCAAAAGCTTGCCATCTACCTTCGGGGCAGAGATGCACTTCTTGAAGGAATGGAGGCTGAATTTTCCGCCCAGGTTCCAGATTGGAAAGAAAGAAAAGGACATGAAAAAGTTAAAGACTTTCTCATAAGAAAACAAGATAAGTACTTAGAGTTAACACTAAAACTTTCCAAAGATTTATGTCAGGAGTTTCCTCAGGATAAAGAACATTGCCTTAGTGAATCAGATATTGAGTCATTAACAACAGACTCAAAAAGAGAAAATTGTCTCACAGAAAGATTGTATCAACTCTACTCCATCTCCAAAGATGAACTCACAGAAAAAGAAGACATTCTTCGAGCAGGCCATAAGGCCCAGTGGGATTCATTAAAGGTTAAGGATTGCCAAATTCTTTTAAGACAAGATCGAATGGGAGAAAACCTAATTCCTCCATCGCCACCAGCGAAAGTTGAAGTGAAAGAAGAAGTATATGGTGAAAATGCAGATGAAAAAGATAGACAAAATTTTGATCCTGAAACTTGTAAATGGGTAACGGATATTCCAAGGAAATTAATTCATATTCCAGGATGTGGAGCGAAGGTTGCCTGCTCAGGTCTAGTTGTCTGTCAGCAAAAAAAGGGTGGAGGAAAGTTTATTCGAACCTCTACTTGCAGCAGTAATCTTTGTGGTGCAAGCGATAAAGATGCTGTTGCTTGTACAAAACAGCCTGGCTTTTATTCATCTAAACCAAAATCAGAAACCAAAGAATTTGTTTCAGAAAAATTAAAACGCATACTTTCAGGAGTGACAAAGCAATGAAAATGTCATTATTCGTAGTTCTTATTAGCATGGCCTCCTCGTTTGCAGGGGTAGGTGAGGAAGTTTTTATTAGGGGAAAAATAGGTGGGGATTTTGATGATAAAAAAGTAAAAGTCATCGATTCATTCAATCAAAGTTTTTATTTAGAGAAAAAATATTTTCCCAAAGATTTTACTTTTAAGCAGGGAGAATCCTTTGCCATAGAAGTTCCGGAATCGGCGATTAAAGATGTTAAAGTAACAAAGAAAAAGTAAAAGATTATGAAATTATCCACCATCGGGGTTTTGTCTTTAGTTTTCTTTCCCATTTTGAGTTGGTCAGATGTGACGTTAAAAAACTCAAGTTGTGAGAACTCACTCAAGACAGAGGGTCCTTTTTTTAAAATTGAATCTACTTGTAAGTGTTTAGGTAAAGTAGGTACGGGAGAATTTAAAGGTAAAAACTTTAATCTTGTGAAGTCCACTGCGGAAGCTCGGGCCAGAGATAATCTTGCAAATCAATTTATAGGTCAGACTCTGATTGATTGTAATGGGACTTCCGTTGAGACCAAAACTGAAGTGAAAGAAAAACCAATTTCAAATCTTCCATCAAAAGAAATAATAAAAGTTGAATCTAGCACTAAAAAAGATCCTCCTAAATTAGCAACTGAGGGAGAGTTAAATCAAAGAATCCGGGCCCAGTGTCCCAATGGAATAAGAGAGAGTAAACAAAAAGATGGAAGAACCTATTTGTTTTGCAACAACTCAAAAGATACCCCTGGACCACTTAAAGATGAAAATGGAAATTTTATTATCCAAGGAGAAAATGGTCTTGAAACTTTTAATAGGTCAGGAAAAGAGCAACCAGTAGAGGCCGAAAGAGTGATTCCTCAAGAATCGCCGAAAAAAGAAACTTCTATTTTAGAATTAATTCGATCTTGTAAAGAGCCAACTTTAAACAAAGAATCCTGTAGAGAGCTTACAGAGATCAATCCAAAATTTGCAGATATGATTCTTCAATTAAATGAAAAATTTCGAAATAGAAATGCTCTAAAACCAGAGGGTGTCGATGCTCATAATCTAGCTCAAAGAGATAATTACGAAATGGCCATAAAACTTCTTGATCTTGAGTATCAAGACGAAAAAAAGATTTTTGAATCATTTTGTGAAGACGAATCTAAGAAAGCGCTTTGTTTAACAGACATTGATATGAATAATTTAGAAAATCATCAAAAAATGGAAAAGTGTCTCATTCAAAGGCTCTCAAATATTCAAATGAAAAATCCTAAAGCACTGAAAGAAAATAATTCAGTCTTTGCCATGAAGCACATGGATCTTTGGGAAAAGAATGGAAAAGATTGTAATAAACTCATTTCTCAAGATGAAAAAAATTATCAATTAGAGAAGTTTTATGACTCGAAATTAAAATTAAGAGATTTTGATCCCGCGACTTGCCAATGGTTTTCTGATCTTCCAAGAAGAATTGTTCGTGGAGAAATGAAAAGCTGCACTAAGGGGCAAAGGTCGCAGGCCTGCGTGGGATATGTAGTTTGTGAGAATAAGCAGGATGGATCTAAATTTATAAGACAATCAACCTGCTCGAAGGATAATTGCACAAATGAGCGCGCAGTCGCATGCACAGTAGAAAAAAATTATTCTTCAATGGATTATGTTCCAAAAAATAAAGATGTTAAGGAAAAAGCAAGTTCTGGTGCTCAACAACAGTAGGTAAGAACGATGAAACAAAAATTATATTTCTTCACTTTTATTTTATTAAATTTAAATAATCACATTCATAGTGCGAGTCTTTCACTAGAAGAGCAAATCTTAGATCAAAGAAGAAAACTTTTCGAGGAAGAGCTTCGAGGGATTTCCAAAAGAGATTCTAGTTATGAAAAGAGAGCTTCACTTGTTGAAGAGAAAATGCATGAGTTTACCTATAATCTAACAAGTAAAAGTTGTCCCTCGAATAATCCCAAAGATCAAATAATTTGTTCGCGAACAGAGGCTGATATGGCAGTCAAAAAGGAATATTCAATTTGCAGGATTAAGGCCCAGCAAATTTGGTATCAATCCTCTTTGACAGACGATTATTTCCAAAATTACCCAGATTTTTTTTCAAAAGATGATCTTGAAGAAAAAAGAAATAAAATTTGGATGGAAAGCAAAGATTGCAGTAAGGTTCTTGTTGAGGAACAAAAATATCTTGCTCAAGTGTTAGAGTCTCTTAAAGAGGGTGGAAACTTTTTACCTGAAACTTGTAAATGGGTAACGGATCTTCCTCGAAAAGTGATTAATATTCCAGGTTGCCCTGATAAAGATGGTAAAACCAAACAAAACAACATGTGTACGGGATATGTCGTGTGTGATCAGAAAGATAAATTTGGATCAGGCAAATTTGTCAGGATGGCAACATGTCGAAAACAATTTTGTCTCGATGGTGATGAACAGGCAAAAAATTGTGTCGCTCAAAAAAATTATTCTTCTGAAGTACCTAAGGACCTTGAAAGTGAAAGTGTATCAGATTTTTTAATGAATGAATTAGTTGAATAAATGAGTGTCAATTGATTTGACAGTGTTTAAATGTAAAACTCCTCGCTGAATTAAAAACTCAATGATTTCAATGGTTTTATAATTGTTTGTTGGCATCTTTTTTGGAGTTAATAACTTTAAAAAGGGGCTTCATTGAGTTCTATCATTTTAGTGTTGGTTTTCATTTTTCAACTCTCACTCTTCGCCCAGGAAAATCATCCGGTTGAAAAACCTTCATCAGCACCTGCTTTTTCTAATCCTTTCCTTCAAGTTGAATCTTTTATTAATCAGGCGAAAGAAGAAAAATCACGCGCAGATGAAGAGGTTTTAAAAGCAATTAAATCCTCTGGGATTCCATCTTTAATTGAGATTTCTAGCGAAGATCAGCTTGCAATTGCTTATAAAGTTTTTTTAGGAAATCCTGAATTAATCAAAATCATGAAGAATAAAAAAGTTCATGAAATTGAATTGAATCAAGAAAGCTCAGATAAAATGAAGCAACTGGTTTCAGAAAAAAGGATGGCCATTATACAGTTTGTTGTAACGGGAAAAATTTCTTCAGAATTGAATGATAAAATTAACTCTGCTTTGCCAGAGTTAAAGAAGCTTTCGCATGAAGAAAAGTCTCTTCTTTTTGGTGCTGGAAAAAAGGCTGCTCAAGAAATGCTCATTAAAGAAGTCGTTGAAGCAAATGCAGAGATGGGCTACTTACTCGGAAATACTTCGAGTGCCAATATAGCACAGATGAATCTTATACTTTCCAATATTCGAGTCATTAAAATAGGAGACGCTAGAATCGAGAATCTGAATCTTCGCCTTCAAGTTGGATACCCTGAAATAAGTGGCGTTTTACTTTCTGGAGACTTAAAGCTCGACCCAAATTCACCAGTCACGATTAAAACAGATTTATTAAGCCTTAACTATGATCATCTAAAAAAGATTACAGAGTTTTCCGTCGCTGACTTAAAATTAAAATATGAAGTGTTACCTTGGCTTTCGGCCAATGGGGGCTTAAATCTTGGTCTTAGAAATTATGGTGCCGAAAATAATCTGGATCTTGCCCTTGATCCAAGTGTGGGGATTGAAGTTTTTAACTCCGGCTCTCCTCTCAAATCAAAGTTTTATACAGATGCTACCTATCAAGTTGTTCAAAATAATTTTGTCCTTGATTGTGGGGGAAGTTTAGGTCTTGATTTAATAGATGAAGACGATTTGCAATTAAGTGCAGGAATACTTTCTCGATTAAGATACGAGTCGAATCCAAGACTCTTATCAAATGATACTGAAGTTTTTAATGGAATTTCTGTCCATGGAAAGTTTTAAATAATCCCCGCTTGCATGAAGCGGGGATTATAGATTATTCGCAAACTGGAGCTAGTTTTTGTTTTACAACAGACTTGAAGCCATTTCTTTTAGACATCATCGTTACTTTTAAATTAACTGAGCAAATTTTATTACCACTTAGGAATTCAACATCATATTTTTTGACAGAGTTTTCAATGTTAGCACATTCAACTTCACATTTTGTCATCCCTGTTCTTTCAAATTCAACTCCCCACATTCCACCAAAAGTACCTCTCATTGGGCCATAGTAACGTGGACCTCTCATTGGATCAGTCATTGGGTTGTATACTGCAAATGGAAGTGTTTCAGTAAGAGTCATGTTTCTTACAAGAGCATTATCAAATTTGTTAGCAACAAAATTTGACACGGCAGTTTCTTCATTTGTAAATGAAAAACTTGGAACTCCACATCCGCAATCAGCGAATGAAGCATTCATTGTTAATAAAAATGCACTACCAAGTAGAATAATTTTTTTCATAGTATCTCCAGGTGTTAATTTCAATGCGGGGGGTTATAGCAAATCTTTTAAAGATATGGTGCGAGAGTGTAGAATTTACAGCAAAAAAAAAGGCCCTCGTGAGAGGGCCTAATGATTTTAATTATTTAACTTTCCAGTAGTACTCGATCACGAGACGTTTTTCGAAAGCAAAAGGAATATCTTCAGGAAGTGGCTTAGCTACAAGCTTCGCTTTTTCTTTTTCTCCAGAAGCTTCTTTCGTAAGACAAGCAGGAACTGCTGAAAGACGAGGAGCTTTTTTCGATTGAAGATAGTTTCCAGAACGAGCACCTTTATCAGTGATTTCTACAACATCACCGACTTGGAGTTCATATCCAGGAACGTTAACAGTTTGACCATTAACTTTAATATGCTTGTGAGTCACCATCTGACGAGCAGCTGGGATTGATGGAGCCCAATTCAAACGGAAAACAACGTTATCAAGACGAGATTCAAGGGCAACGATCATTGTATCAACCCATGAAGCTGTTTTAATTTTCTTAGCTTTTTTAACGTAGTTTCTTAATTGAACTTCGCGAAGTCCGTAGTTGAACATCACTTTTTGTTTTTCAATCAAACGAACTGTATAGTCCGAAAGTTTCTTACGTTGCATCCCGTGCTGACCCGGGCCGTAAGGTTTTCTTTCTAAAGCTCCGGCCTTACCAAGACCTGGAAGTTCAACACCTAGTCGGCGTTGAATTTTGAAGCGTGCGCGCCCCATGTCGATTTTTGCCATAACATTCTCCTTAGGCAATATAGCGAGAAACTAATATTAAAACTTATCTCAGGGAGCTCGCTTTCCTCGGCCTGAAAAAGTGTGGAGGTATTTATAAATCATTACTTAACTTGTGACAAGCTAATTTACGCAAAGCTTCGACGCCAAAGTTTCTATTTAAGCTTCGCCAGAAGGTTCGCCATTTCAATCGCTGCCATGGCAGCCTCATAACCTTTGTTTCCCGCTTTTGTACCCGCACGCTCAATGGCCTGCTCAATCGTATCAGTTGTAAGGACTCCAAAAATCGTTGGAACTTTGGTTTTAAGACTTACGTGAGAGACACCTTTTGCTGTTTCAGAGCAGACATAATCATAATGACTAGTTGAGCCACGAATGACGGCACCTAGGCAAATGATGGCATCATATTTACCGGATTCGGCCAGGGCCAGAGCAGCTGTTGGAATTTCAAATGCTCCAGGAACCCAAACTTCATCAACATTCTGAGGATTTATATCGTGACGATGGAGACAATCCACAGCTCCGCCAAGGAGTTTTGAAGTGATAAATTCATTAAACCTTGCAGTAACGATGGCAACTTTTAATTTACTTGCGTTGAGTGATCCTTCAATTTTCATAAATTCCCTTTAATTTGAAATATCATCCGATAGAAGATGGCCAAGTTTTAATTTTTTGGCCATGAGATAAGGCGCATTTTTTTTATGGGCCTTAGTTTCTAATGGGATGCGATTAATTTTTTTAAGCCCAAGTTTTGTTAGTCCTTCAATTTTTTGAGGATTATTGGTCATAAGATCAATTGAGGAAATATTAAAATATTTCAAAATCTGAGCGGCCATGGTGTAGTCCCTCAGATCGACTGGAAATCCCAGATGTAAATTCGCCTCTGTGGTATCCATGCCCTGATCTTGAAGTTGATACGCCTTAATTTTGTTATAAAGCCCAATCCCTCTACCTTCTTGGCGAAGATAGATCACAACTCCAGATCCTTTTTTTTCTATCTCTTGAAGTGATTTTTCGAGCTGCTCTCCGCAATCACACCTCATGCTGCCAAAAATATCTCCTGTAAAACATTCGGAATGAAGTCTTGTAAGAGGAGTATGAGAACTAAGGTCAGAACTTTTTCCTTTCACTATGGCCGTATGCTCTTCACCGAGAATTTGAGATTTAAAAATAAAAAGTTCAAATTCTCCATATTTAGTTGGAAATGGGATGGATTCGACAGAGGAGATGAGATCTTCCTGAGTTCTTCTGTAGTGAATGAGATCCTCGATGGATATCATTTTAAGGTTATGTTTATCTGCTAATTCACATAGCTCAGGAAATCTTGCCATAGACCCATCGGCGTTGATGATTTCACAAATCACACCTACGGGAGTTAAACCGGCCGCCACGCAAAGATCGACCGAGGCTTCCGTATGGCCAGGGCGCTCTAGGACACCACCAGGTCTGGCAATTAATGGAAAAATATGTCCAGGACGAGCAAAGTCAGAAGCCTTGGTATCTAATTGAGTGAGAAGTTTAATGGTATGCGCTCGATCACTTGCTGAGATTCCGGTTGAAATTTTTTCCTTTGCATCAATCGTGACAGTAAAGGCCGTTCCCAAAGACGCGGTGTTGGATGAAACTTGAAGAGGAAGATCAAATTTTTTAGCAAGATCTGTTGATAAAGGAGTGCAAATAAGACCCTTTCCAATAGTTGCCATAAAATTAATCGCCTCGGGAGTGATCATATCCGCTGCCATAATGAAGTCGCCTTCATTTTCCCGGTTTTCATCGTCAACGACGATGACCATCTTTCCTCGTTTAAGATCTGAAAGTGCTGATTCAATTGTGTCTAATGGTCTCATGGTTTTAGTCTTCATATTTTGCATCAAAAAAGTTTTTGGCCCACTCATCCTTTTTTGAAGAATCGTGAGCGAGGAAATTTTCAATATACTTGGCCACCATATCTACCTCGATATTGATGGCATCACCAACTTTTTTAGTTGAAAGGGTCGTCTTTTCCAGTGTGTGGGGAATGATGGCCACAGTGAGGCTTTCATTTGTAAGTCTCGCTATTGTTAAGCTTATTCCCTCAAGGGCAACCGAACCTTCTAAAATCATATATTTTCTAAGATTTTTCGGAAAACTGACTTCGATTTCCCAATTTTCTCCAAGTTCCTTAACAGATTTAATTTTTCCAACAGCATTGACGTGTCCTTGAACCATGTGACCTCCAAGCCTGTCATGGGGTCTTAAAGAGAGCTCAAGATTAACCTTGTCTCCAGATTTAAGATTTCCAAGACTCGTTTTTTCAAGAGTCATATGAACCGCCTGAACTTTAAACTCATCTCCTTGAATGGAAGTTGCAGTGAGACACACTCCATTAGTTGCAACCGAATCATCAATTTTTATATCAGAGATGAGTTTAGAGGATTTGATAATAAA